>TARA_R110002050_G_scaffold293172_5_pt1 | contig 20461 bp, 3 predicted proteins | sample TARA_R110002050 | Tara Oceans TARA_R110002050 (sample SAMEA4396988) | marine metagenome | biome: Polar Biome; feature: [DCM] deep chlorophyll maximum layer (ENVO:01000326); material: water (ENVO:00002006), including particulate matter (ENVO:01000060) such as... | depth 25 m
GGTAAACACCATCAAGTAAATCTGCACTAGGCGTGTATACTGCGGTATTAGTACCAGCTCTGAAGTTTCCTAGCTGCGCTGCGTCAACCATTTTTCCACTTAAATCGTAAAGCTCAACTCGAACATCACTTCTTTCGCTTAATGCGATATCGATATGCGCGGCACCATTAAATGGGTTGGGATAGACATTTAAACCTTGATTGCCCGCATTGCTAAACTCTTCTTGGCCAATTACTCTACCTTCTGTATTAAAAGTAACATTAGCAATGGCTAAGTTCATGGGCTGGAAGTTTTGGTAATCACCCACTACAGTGAAGGTTACGTTTAGCACTTCGCTAAGGTCAAGAGGCGTATTTCCAGCAGAAACTAAATCTGCGATATCTACGCTATAGGTTCCCATGGAGCCATTATTAACCGAAATAGTTTTACGGTATTGCTCGCTCCAGTTCGTAATGTTATTTGTAACTAGAGTCACCGTAATTTCGTTAAAGCCGCTTAAGCTAGCTTCGAATTCAATTTGGTTGAAAGCGCTCATGTCTAGTGGTAAGTGACCAGGACGAAGCATTCTGAAAACACTTACGTAGTTTTTCACATTTCCGCTAAAGTTGATGTCACGCTCTAAGTGCTTCTCAGCAGGAGCTGTGGCGGTAACATAACCAGTTTCAGCACTTACGTCGAAAACAGAGCTAGTAACACCTAGGTCTCTTTCAAAGTCAGTACCCCACGGACCATCCGCTAGGTAAAGGATATCGCGACCCCCACCAACATTATTGGTCATTTCAAAACCTGTATCGAAGATATAGTCCGTATTCCAAACAATAGTCTCTTCAGTTTTAGATGGGTCTAAGGCAATTAGTTCACCGAAGTTAGCACGAGTACCTCCTTCGAAAAGGGTACGGTTAGCTTGAATATTCACCTCGCTTGCACCAATTGTATTCACAACATTTAGGAAGACTTTACCATTCTCGTAGTAGCCATTTTTAACATAAACCGTTGGAGTAATTACATTACTTGCGGTAATGCTGCTAACACTATTGTTGGCTTCCATTAAGGTAATAATGTCTTGCACTAGATCTCTTGTTAAGCTTTCCGAAACGGTCCAAACCTGGAAGTTATATACCTTATCTGAAGGCTCAATAACATAGTCACTTTGGTTCCAACGGGCATCAATAACAATGTCGCCATTGGCTTTTTCGTAAGCCACGAATGTTATGGCAATATCAACAGAGCCATCTTCTTGGTCTAAGCGGGCCATAATAAAATTGTGACCTTTAATTTGAACCGTTTTGATGTTGTTTAGGTTAGCACCATTTAAGCGATCGCAAATAACCTTGGTATGATTGTAAACCTCGTTTACCGTTTCAATTGCTAATATTCCACCTAACCTGTTTTGTGTGTTATTGTAGTAGTCTGCAGAAAACACATTCACCGCATTAGTGATCCCAATTAAGTCAGTTGGGCTCGTGATTATAGCAGGAGAGTTCTGAGGTCCGCTAGCAGGAATAAAATCTGATAATTTAGCCACTTTAGCAAGGTTGCTAGCGCGGAAGTTGTATAACGAAGGAGCTTCATTAATTCTTTCGTAGAAGGTATGTTGTCCACGTTTGATACGATTGAAGTTACGACTAGCAATTAAGCTTGCCATAGAGCCTTCACTTTCAATACCACCATTGTTAGCTCCCGAACTTCCCGTTGCAATGTTTTCAGCAGCGCTGTTGTTTGTAACCACAGGATCGATTTGGTTTTGGCTTTGTACAGCCGCTACGTTAGTTCCGTTTCCGTTTACTTGAACCGTTACGGTAAAAGAAACCGAACTTCCAAAAACAACTTGCGGAATAGACCAGACACCTGTAATGTTATTATAAGTAGTTCCTACTGGAGCATTATGACTCACATAAGAGAAATTAGGATCAATAAAGTAGGCAATTTCTACCGCGGTAGCAGGGGTTCCACTGGTTAAGTTATCTACAGTAATGGTAAAGGTTACATTGTCTCCTACATTAGGTGTGTTGTTCGAAACACTTTGTAATACCCTTAGATCTGCAGGGCAGCGTAAGGTGTTGATATTAGCTGTTACACTTCCTCCTTGTAAATTCCAAGTTAGACTGCTAGCCGCTGGAAAAGTTTCTTCAAAAACGCCAGAGTAAGTGCCAACAGAGAAACTTGTACCCTGACCTCTATTAGTAGGGGCGGGGGTAAACTCATTGGATACACCAATGGCTTCGTTAATCACAGTAGCGTTAGAGTTGGTGTAGCCGAAGCGGCCAACGATGTCGCCATTTACATCTATGTAAACACAATTTATTTCAGGAACCACTGCCATGGGAACCGTTCCCGCCATAGCGGAATAAGCAGCGCAGAATTCAGAAGTACCTACGCCAGAAACAAAAGAAGTTGCGGTAAGTAAATTACCCACAGTAAAGCCGGCAGGAAGAGGAACAGTAAACTCAAAACGATTTACCGAACTTTCTTGGCCTTGATTAAAACCATTAACTAATCCAGGACCATAAGAACCGGTACTTGCATCATTATCTGCAGCACTTCCTTCTACGGCGCTGAATAAAAAGTTTTTTCCTTGCACCATTAAGGCACCTGTGTAAAAGTCACCTTTAAAGAATTCAACTGTGGCGCCTGCGGGAGCAAAACCTTTTACGGTTAATGATCCGCCGGCAATAGTAACCATATCAATTACGGGAAAATTGATGAGGTAGTTACCGCCATTATCATTATCTAAATCATCGTTAATAGTAACAAATGGATTGGCACCGATTTTATGACTGTCGGTACTTTTAAGAAGGTCAATACCAATTTGTTTACTGGTATTAGCAGCACCGTTGGCTAAAACATTACCGTTATTATAAATGGAGTTGCGCGTAATTTGGTGTTTTTGCGCGTCACTAGTAATAAGAATTCCCGCGCCAACATTGTCGCGGATTATGTTTTTTGAAATCACATCTCCTTTATTACCGTAGATACGCATACCACTGGTTTCCGTGCCGCTTAAACCATTATTAAAAACCGTGTTGTTTTCAATTAAGTGATCTCCTGCAGATAAGTAGGAGTCAAAACCATTACCGCGGTTATTGCGGAAGAGGTTTTCACGAATAGTATTGTTTTCACAAAAATCGGCAACATCGAGTCCATCACAAATAGGATCATCGAGTCCATTTTCGTTAAAGTCGTTATGGTAAATATCCCAGCCTGAGCAACCACTGCGTAAAAAGCCGCCCATGGTTTCGCTGTAAGCTATATAATTGCGGTAAAGCTTTCCGTCGTTAATTCCCAAGGCTTGAAAGTTTGGCCCACCATTAACATCACCTACTGGGGCCATGTCGGCATGCGCCTCACTACCTAAAACACAATCATAAACTGTTAAACGACGAGCACCACCGCGAGCTAAAAGGTTCGCGTGGTCGAATAAAAACCAATCATTACCGAAACTATGAATTGCTAAACCGCGAACGGTGATATCTTCACCGCCAATTTGAATACCCCATTTAAGGTCATTGTTGGGAGAGTCATCCACGATTTCGATTTCCGGACCATCAACAGTTGGAAGAGTGACATTGTCAATTCCCACCTGACCACCTGCACCGAAGCTGGTAGTGTTGGTATTTCCAGTAAATGCAGTTTGAGTAAAACCATCGATTAATAGAACTCTGTTATTGATGGATGGCAGTTCGGTTGAAGTGATTTTAATGGTGAAAACACCAGTAGTCGCATTGTAATTGGGATCACTAGTTGGAATGTTAAATACCATATTGTCAATGCCCCAGTTTGAGTTGGCATCGACAATTGCCTGCCGCAAAGAGCCTAGTCCCGCGTCGTTAGTATTGCTCACTGTAACCGTTTGGGCACCTAAGCCTAGGCTCAAAGCAATAAATAAAATAATTCCCCGTGTTTTCATAATCTCTACCGTTTTTACAAGATTCAAAGATAAGCACTTATCAACAGTTGTTAGTAAATTTTAGACTAACGGTACCATATGTCGATTATCGGTAGAGGCTTTTAGGGTGGAATTCAAATAATAATACGCGCCATAGTCCTTGTAAGAGAAGGTACAGAAAACCATTTTTTGGATGAGACCAACTTGGTTACCTAACCAACTTAGCAGCCTTGGAACTTGTCCCTTTGTTGCAGCCTGCCGAAGCAGCAAGATCTATATTAGACTTTACCTTTTCGGGAAAACAGGAGGCATTAATTTAACTCCGGACTCAAATTATCAATACCCATTTTGCACTGAATGGACCCTAGCCCTAAGAGAGTTTGCTTTGCACCTTGGTTTTTTCAAGAATAGAAAATCGAAAGACTTATTATATGTTCGAAGCAGGGTTTTAAGTATTAAAAAGGGCTGATGTGTAGATAAAGCTATTGATAAGCATTCTTTTGTACCTTTAGCCTCTATTCTTAATTGAGAAAACATCGCCCAGTTTGATGAAATGTATAGTTGTTGATGACGACCCTGTTCAGAGAGAAGCAATAAAATCATGTATCGCTTCAGTTAAAGATTTAGAGCTGGTAGGAGTTTATCCTAATGCAATTGAAGCAAGGTTGGCATTGCAGAAGCGCGATGTGGATCTTATCTTTTTAGATGTAGAGATGCCCGAAATGAGTGGTATCGAATTCTTACAAAGCTTTAAAGATGTTCCTCAGGTTATTATGGTTACTTCTAAAAAGCATTATGCTTTTCAGGCCTTCGAATTTGACGTAACCGACTATATTTCTAAACCGATAGATATGGATCGCTTCTCTTCTGCTGTTCAGCGAGCTAGATACTATGAAGAGAACTTAAAAAAGCAGGAAACAGAAGACTCACTTTTTATTAAATCGGATGGTGTTCTAGTGAAAATTAATATCGAAGAAATACTATTTGTAGAAGCCTTAGGCGATTATATAAAATTAGTAACCGATTCACAAAGACATATTGTTCACAGCACCATGAAGGCCTTTGTTGCGAAACTTCCCGATACATTTTTACGGGTCCATAAGTCACATATTGTAAACCTAAAAAAGGTTAAAAAGCTAGAGGAAAACACCATTGAGTTGGCAGGTATACAAATTCCTGTGAGTCGGAATAATAAAAAAATATTGATCGAAAGACTAGCTCAGATCTAGCCTTTGTTTAAGAAGGCTAAAGGCTCTTTTTTTATCTCATTTTCCATGTTTTCTTCACAATTCTTTGTGTAACATTTAGAAATCAAGCTTGTACGTTGTTGATAATTTCATATCTTTCCCAAACCAACCAACAAACGTACAGCTCGATGAGAAATTTTCAACGTCTATACACTAGACTTAGTCCAAGCTCGACTTATTTCTTAGAAAAACTTAAATTCCCTTAGTTACGATACTTAAAGACTCAAACTGAGTTATCTCTGCGTTCCCTGTTTTTTTACACCAGCAATCAAACAATATGAGAGAAGTACTACCTTTTGGGCGATTTAATATACCACCCAAGCTCTTTGCATTTCCACAAATTATATTTTCGCTAAAACTCAAATTTAGAGAATTTGAGGACCCCCTTTTTTTTGATCGACGCTGATTATGTCTTGCATTAGCTCTAATGGAAGATGTGATTAAAGCATTTTTTCCTAACCGCTAGCAGTTCATTAACATAGCGGATATTTCCATTTAGATTTTCCCTTAGAACTAATCTAGTCCGCGCCTTTTTTAAGAGCGCACAGCCACTTTTGTGCTTAAAAATCAGAATTTACCAACATTAAATATTCAAATAAAAAATTAGTAACCGCCTCTAATAATTTAATATGAAACGAACACGCTATTTATTCTTGTTACTCTTTCTTGGTTTAAGCTTTCTCAGTTTTGGGCAGCTTTCCGAAGATTTTGAGGGCTCTTTTACTCCAACTGATTGGGTAATGACGGCTGGGTCTGGTTCTTGGACTCAGGAAAATTTAGAGGCTGACCATACCTCAGGGTCGGGTTCTTACGCCGATTACGATTGTTATAATATTAGTGGCACTAGCCCGGCCTATTTACAAACCCCCAAACTAGTAGTTAGTGCAACCGATAAGACTTTTTCCTTTTGGTATAACTACTATTTAGTAAGTGGAACCTGGGGTAATACTGCAGAGTTATATGTGGATGTTTCCAGTAATGATGGTGTTACTTGGACCTCAGGAACCACTAACTATATATCTGGCCAGCACGGTACCGGTTGGAATCAAATAAGTATCGACCTTTCTAGTTTCGAAGGTCAAGACTTTACCGGTAGTAATGTAGTAGTACGTTTTAGAGCAATTTCCGATTATGGCTCCTATAATATCGCTATAGACGATGTAGCGGGTCCAGCGGTTTTTGTACCGACTTGTTTAGCGCCTAACGCATTGGGAGCTAGTAATATTACTGCAAATGGTGCAGATTTAACTTGGACGGAAACAGGAACGGCTACACTTTGGGATATAGAATACGGAGCGATTAATTTTACGCCCGGAACGGGCACTACCCTAAGTGGCTTAACCGCTAGTCCATATTCTTTATCAGGTTTAAGCTCGTTTACAGATTATGAGTTTTATGTGCGGGCCGATTGTGGCGGCAGCGGCACTAGTAGTTGGTCGGGGCCTTTTTCTTTTAAAACGGCTTTTGCCTGTCCGCCCAATGCGGTTTGTGGAACCTATACCAGTGGAGATATTAGTAGTGATTACAACTTCAACTCTCTACCAGGAACTTCTTCATGTCCTGGCACCCTTTCATTAACCATCCCTTCTGGGGATTGGATTGATAGTGTAGATGTTTACTATGAAATGACTACGGCTAGTAATGGGTGGATGTCCGAGCAAAGGTCATGGCTTTACAGTCCAACCACCGGCCAAGGCGAAGGGAGCATAAGCAGTGGTTCAGGAGGGGCAGGGGGTACCTTTGTCTATTCCCGTGATGCCTTAAGCTTTGCCAATACCAGTGTTGGAACGGTTGATTTTGAAATGCACGCTGGGCGAACCTTTGGCGGGTCTGGCTGCAACAATACCTATAATTATGTGGTGGATGGCACGTGGCGAGTGGTTGCTTATCATTCAGCCGTGCCGGCCTGTACTCCTCCGAATAATCTAAGCGCTAATAATATTACCGCAACAAGTGCTGACCTCGGATGGACTTCTACGGGAAGTGAAACCCAATGGGATATAGAATATGGCCTAGCGCCATTTGCTCAGGGGTCGGGCACAATGGTAAGCGGAACTACTACGAACCCATACTCGTTATCAGGTTTAAGTCCTAACATGCAGTATGAGTTTTATGTGCGCGCTGACTGCGGTGGTAGCACAAGTTCTTGGGCTGGGCCTTACAGTTTTACTACTCCTTGTGCCGCGATTACGAGCTTTCCTTACACACAAGATTTTGATGCCTCCACAAGTACCCCTAACTGTTGGTCGCAAGACCCCGCAAATGGTGAAGATTGGACCTTTGGTTCATCCGGCATGACTTACGGTGCTGCGAGTGACCATACAGGAGGTGGCAATTTTGCGCGCATTGATGACTCATCTCCTCATAATGCTAATCCAGCAATACTAGAGTCAGTGCCATTCGACTTAAATACTTTATCGGTACCGCGTTTAGTCTTTTGGTATCAGAATAGATATACAAATACTTCAGGAGGCACATCTCAATTACACATAGATATTTATGATGGTAGTACTTGGAATAGTTCGGTCCTGTCGGTTACTAGTAACCTAAACACTTGGACCAAATATACAATCGACCTTAGTGCCTATAAAAGTGCTAATACTATTATTCGATTCAGAGCTATAGAAGACCCGTCAGGTTTTTATAGCGACCCATCTTTAGACGATATTACTATTGAAGAATCGCCCTCTTGTTTAGCACCATCAGTTTTAGGGGCAGCAAATATAAGTGCTAATAGCGCGGACCTAAGTTGGACCGAAAACGGAACGGCAACTAGTTGGATAGTTGAATACGGCGCGGTCAATTTCATTCAGGGAGCAGGAACAACGGTAACTGCGGGCTCAAACCCTTATACCTTAGCGAGCTTAAGTGACGATACGGAATATGATTATTACCTGAGAGCCTTTTGTGCTCCCGGGGATAGTTCCGTCTGGGTAGGGCCCTATACCTTTCGCACTGCCTGCTTACCTTTTACTTCTCCTTATACACAAAACTTTGATGGAGAAACGGCTCCAGCCATAAACTCATGCTGGTCGGTAATAAATACCGCAAGTTCCGCTCGTCTTCAAACGGATGCCACTCCTCTAGGAACTACCGCTAATTCAGCACCAAACTCAGTTGAGTTTTATGGCGGTTCTGGCACCAGCCCAAGCGATTTAATTTTAATAAGTCCTGAGTTTTCGGATTTAGATAACACCAAGCGAATTAAGTTCTATCTCTACGATTACAGTAATACTTCCGACTTTATTATTGGAACCATGTCGGACCCGAGTAATGCCGCGACATTTACACCTTTTGACACCATTTTTGAAACCGATATGGCGGATGACGTTTGGGAGCAGCATACGATAAGCTTTGCCAGCTATGCGGGAACCGATAAGCATATTGCATTCGCACACGGTAATAATACTACCTTCGACTACATACATTTTGATGATTTTGAATACTTAGATATTCCTTCTTGTCTAGAACCAAATTCTTTAGCCCTTTCATCGGCGGGAAGTACTTCCGCGACTTTCAATTGGGTAGAAGCAGGTTCTGCTACAAACTGGCAGTTGTCTTATGGTGCTCCAAGTACTTCGGCAGTAGCGGGGACTAAGCAGCTAGCTGGCACAAACCCTTATACCTTAACAGGTTTAACTGCGGCTACGAGTTATGAAATTTACTTGCGTTCTATTTGCGCAGCAGGAGATACCAGTATATGGATCGGGCCATTAAGCTTTACCACTAACTGCGCGGTGCCAAATCCATTAACTATGCCCTATATTCAAGGTTTTGAGTCTATGAATGGCACTTTAACCGGTGACGGAGTGGTAAGTTGTAATACTACCGCTAACTGGAACTTTAGTACGGCCGATCAAGCTTCAGGAAGGGTGAGATGGGGGACAGATGCGGTTACTGCTATTAGCGGTAGCGGTGCAATAACTCTTGATATAAACCCCAGTGGTTCTGATGTAGCAAATAATCTAATTCTTATGCTCAATATGAGCGCCTACACAGTGAATACGGACTTAGAGTTATTATTTGACTACATGGATCATGGTGATGAACTTCAAGCAAACGACAGTGTTTGGATTCGGGGAAGTGCTTCGGATAATTGGGTGGGGGTTTATGCCTTAGTGCCTAGTACTCGCACCAATGGTGTTAGTACTTCTGTTGGACCATTAGATATTGACGATTTATTAACTGCTGCAGGCCAGACAGTTTCCAATACTTTTCAAGTACGGTTTGGACAGGAGGATAATTTTCCTGCCACCTCCTCAACAGCGAGTGATGGTATCACTTTCGATAATGTTGTGGTGCGCTTAACTCCAAACTGTGTTCTGCCCAGTGCGCTTACTGCCAGTAATATCGACCAAGGTAACGCGGATTTAGATTGGACAGAAAACGGCACGGCCACGCTGTGGGATATAGAGCTTGGCCTGAGAGGTTTTGCTGCTACTGGAACCCCAACCGCAGCGGCAATTACCAAACCTTATAGCTTAAGTGGCTTACAAGGAGGAACAGGTTATGAGTATTATGTAAGGTCTAATTGCGGTGGAACAGATGGGACTAGTTTTTGGGTAGGCCCTTTTTCCTTCACTACTTTGCCTGATACCGCGGTGGGAGTGACTTGTACGAGTGGCTTTTTATCCGTTTTATTCTCCGAAGATTTTGAAAATAATAATGCTGGTTGGACTGGCGATGTAGGCACTGGAAATGGTGATTGGGAAATTCCCGATGGTGCCAGCTCTGGCGGCACAGGAGCCAGTAGTGGCTTCGGTGGGGGAAACTACATGAATTATGAAGCCTCCAATACATCAAATAATAATGGAAGTATTGTTTCACCTGCGATAGATTTAACGGGAGCCATTACTCAGGCGGAACTGTCTTTTTATATGCATGCCTATGGTGCTTCAATGGGAACCTTAAATGTGGGAGTTGGAACTTCCGCGAGTGGCCCTTTTACCAATGAGTTTGTTTGGACAGGCCCATTACAGACCGCAGCAACGGACGATTGGGTCAATGTTGGTGTAGATCTGTCTGCTTATTTAGGTTCAACTATTTACCTTCAATTTACACAATACGATACGCTAAACTCACTTGGTACTGGCTTCGATGGAGATATGTCTATCGATGAGGTTGAGGTTACATCTTGCGTAAGCTGCCCAGCACCTAGCAACTTTGTAAGTTCCAATCTTACAACCAATAGTGTTGATTTAAGTTGGACCGAAAATGGCTCTGCTACCACTTGGCTTATCGAATATGTTTCTCCCGGCAACGGTGTAGGTACTGGAACCGTGGTGAACGCAGGTTCAAACCCATACCCTTTAAGCGGACTTAGCCAAAACACCTCTTATGATATCTACCTTCGCGCTTATTGTGGAGTAGGAGATAGCAGTGCTTGGGTAGGGCCAATTAGTATTACCACCTTATGTGCCGCAGTAAACACTTTCCCCTACACGCAAAACTTTGATGCTTTAAGTCCTAATAACGGCACTATTTCATGTTCTACCACCAATTTATTAGGTGATTGTTGGAGCAATGAAAGCACGAACGATGATAGTGATTGGATACCACGTAGTATTTCAACGGGCTCTTCTTCAACAGGCCCAAGTAGTGACCATACAGGAGGCGGAAACTACCTTTTTGTGGAGTCAAGTTCTTGTTATAATAAGGTATCAACTCTTTATAGTGTAGAGTTTGACTTTACTGCGAATACCGCCCCAAGAATTTCTTTTTGGAACCACATGTATGGGACGGATATTGGCAGTTTAGATTTAAGCTATTCCATCGATAATGGGGCAACTTGGTCTGCTAGTATTTTCAATAAAAGTGGCGATCAGGGTGATGCTTGGCAACAAGACGGCGCATTAATTTTAGCCCTTGCGGGAGAAAGCTCTGTGATATTCCGTTTCCAAGCGACGACGGGCACAAATTTTCAATCCGATATTGCCATAGATGATATTGTGGTGGACCAAGCGCCAATGAATGAAGTGGGGGTAACCGCCATTGCAATTAGTGGTGACGGTTGCGGAACCAATCAGGCCGTAACAATTGATATTAGCAATTTTGGTGCAGCAACCCAAACTAGTTTACCAGTGGCTTATGAGTTAAATGGGGTAACTACCTCCACTACTTGGACAGGTTCGCTTGCGGCAGGAGCAAGCACTCAGTACACTTTCACTAGTTTATTTGATGCGAGTGCTACAGGTAATTATAGCATTAAAGCCTATACCGCTTTAGCAACCGATGCCGATAATAATAATGATACTAGCACAACCTCCATTGTAACGCCTGCGTCTTACGCAACCGATTATCGCGTTGATTTTGAATCAGGCTTAGCGCCTGACTGGACAAGCGATGGTAGCACAACAACTGGTCACAATGCTCCTTCCACCGTTCTTTTCCGAAACCTCTGGTCTAGCAGCCGAAGCTTTGTTACCACAAGTGCGCGAATTGATAATATTAGCGCGGGAGATGTTTTCCGCTTTGCTTATCGCTATACTAATTATTCGGCCGGTACAGTAGGAACAAGCTTAGGTGCAGGCGATAGCCTTAAGGTTTTAATTTCAACTGATTGTGGCGTCAACTTCAGCACTTTAGATAAGATTCACTCTGGCAATCATATCGCTTCGGCTGATATGAGATTGATGGAATATGATCTGAGCGCCTACGCGGGCGAGAAAATAGTAATTCGCTTTGCCGCCGAATGGGGAACAGGCGATTATTATTTAGATCTGGATGAAATTTATGTAGGTACGCCTTTATCTTCTAACACTTTAGTGAGCTCCGATTTTAATGGCGCGCAAATTTCCTGCAAAGGAAGTAGTGATGGTCAAGCAGTAGCGCAAGCCGCTGGCGGGGTTAGTCCTTACACCTTCGAGTGGGATGCCAGTGCTGGTTCTCAGCTTAATGATACCGCATCTGCTTTAAGCGCGGGTAAACACTACGTGACCATTACAGATGCCCAAGGCTATAGCATAAAGGATTCGATTACCCTAACCGAACCAGATACCTTGGCTTTAGGGATTGGAACGAGTAATCCTTCCTGTGCGCAAAACTTCGACGGCGCAATAAACCTAATAGTAAGCGGTGGAACAAGCCCTTATACTTTTGCTTGGTCGGATGACGCCGCAGTGACAACAGAAGACCGCACTGCGATTGACACCGGAAGCTATATGGTTACCATTACCGATGCCAATGGTTGCACTTATGTAGAAACGATTAACCTGGTAATTGAGGATACAGTTAGCCCTGTTGCAATTGCACAGAATATCAATGCTTATTTGGATGCAAGCGGAAATGTTAGTATAAACGGCCCCATGTTAGACAATGGTTCTACTGATGCTTGCGGTATTGCTAGTTATAACCTTTCAAAAAGCAGCTTTACTTGCGCCGACGAAGGCCCCAATACGGTAATCTTAACCGTTACGGATGTTAATAGCAATCAAAGTACAGCAACAGCAACGGTGACCGTTATTGATACAATTTCCCCAGTTGCTAATTGTCAAAACATTAGTGTCTACCTCGATGCTTCTGGTAATGCGAGCATTACGGCCGCAGATATTGATAATTCTTCTACCGACAATTGCAGCATTAGCTCAAGAAGCCTTAGTACAACGAGCTTTACTTGTGCCGATGAAGGCGTGAATCTAGTAAGCTTAACGGTGACTGATCAAGCAGGAAATAGCAGTGTATGCCAAGCTAATGTTACCGTAATTGATTCGACTAGCCCTGTGGCGTCTTGTCAAAATATTAATATTTACTTAGATGGCGCGGGCAATGCTTCTATAACCGCTTCTGATTTAGACGGTGGAAGTAATGACAATTGTAGCATAGCTAGTTTAGCGGCGAGTCAAACAAGCTTTACTTGTGCTAATCTTGGTGCAAACACCGTAATCTTTACCGTAACGGATCAGGCAGGTAATAGCTCTACTTGCTCGGCTACCGTAACTGTTTCAGATACCACAGCGCCGACGGCTTCTTGCCAAAACATATATGCCTATTTAGATGGAAGCGGATCTGTAACCATTAGTGATGCGGATGTAGATAATGGTTCGACTGATAATTGCAGTATTAGCACATCTGCTTTAAGCAAAACAGTGTTTACCTGCGCCGATGAAGGCCCCAACGCAGTAGTTTTAAGTATTACTGACCCGGCTGGTAACACATCAACTTGTGTGGCCACGGTTACGGTAATCGATACCGTTTCTCCCACGGCTTCTTGTCAAAACATTAGTGCCTACTTAGATGGAAGCGGTGCAGTTAGCATTACGACGGCAGACATTAATAATGGCTCCAGTGATAACTGTTCTATTGCGAGTATCGATTTGGATAAAACTAACTTTACTTGCGCAGATAAAGGAGCAAACACAGTAACACTTACTATAATAGATCAAGCCGGAAACAGCTCTAGCTGCTCCGCCACCGTTACCGTGATAGATACAATTAGCCCAATCGCTTCCAGTAGGAATCTGAGTGTTTATTTAGACGGCAGCGGTTCAGCCAGTATTAGCGTGGCAGACCTTGATAATGGTTCTTCGGATAACTGCAGTATAAGTTCAATGACGCTCAGTGAGTATAACTTTAATTGTAGCGACGAAGGTTTAGAAACGGTAATTCTTACAGTTACAGATCAAGCAGGAAATGCTAGTACTAGTGTTTCTATGGTAACAGTAATTGATACGATAAGCCCGACTTTAAGTACGCAAAACATAAGTGTGTATTTAGATGCAAATGGAGCGGCCTCCATTACTGCCGCAGATGTTGATAATGGTACAAGCGATAATTGTACGCTGCAAAGCACTACAATTAGTAAGTCTAGCTTTGGCTGTTCTGATTTGGGTCCTAACACCATTGTGTTTACTGCTACAGATCAAGCGGGCAATGCTTCAAATACTAACCTTACGGTAACAGTAATAGACACGGTTAGTCCTACTATTTCTACTAAGGCTTACACCGCCTACCTCGATGCTAGCGGATCTGTAACCATAGAAGTAATTGATGTTAGTAGTGGTACCTCTAATGCCTGTTCTATTGATACGGTTTTCCTAGATAAGTACACTTTTAACTGCAGCGATGTAGGTTTAAATACCGTAACGGTTACAGCCCAGGCAACGGGTGGTTCTGCTTCTAATACAGCCACAGCCGCAGTAACGATAGTAGATACTATTAGTCCGGTTGTAAATACTCAATCTTTAATAGTGTATTTGAACAGCGCTGGTCAGGGTAGTATTACCACCACTCAGGTGAATAATGGTAGTACCGACGCTTGCGGCATTAGCTCTTATGCGCTTTCTCAAAGCAATTTCAACTGTAGCCACTTGGGTTCCAATACGGTTATTTTATCAGTAACCGATGTGAATGGAAACACCGGTACAAACACCGCCATTATTGATGTTAGAGACTCGATTAAACCTGTGGCCAAGTCGCGCGATGTAACGGTTTACCTAGATAACGCTGGAAAGGCAACCATCACACCAACGATGATAAATAATGGTAGTACCGATAATTGCGGCATTGTGCCTTCCTTAAGCAAATCAAGCTATAGTTGCGCCGATGAGGGCTTAAACCAAGAGTATCTTTTAATTACCGATGCCGATGGCAATGTGGATAGTGTTGACTTCCTCATTACCGTTTTAGATACGATTAGCCCTAGCTTAATTACCCGTGATATAACGGTGCAATTAGGAGCAACCGGTTTAGTATCTATTTCTGCTAATCAATTAGATAGCGCTAGCTTCGACAATTGCAGTAATCTACTTTTCTTTAATGTAAGTAAAAGTAGTTTCAATTGTAGCAACTTAGGGCTTAATACCGTAATGGTAACCGCCACCGACGTACAAGGAAACAGTACCACTAAAATGGCTTTAGTAACAGTAGAAGACAATATTGCTCCTACTATGCAAACGCAAAGTGCTACTATTTACCTTGATGCCTCGGGAGCCGCCATGCTAAGCACGTCCTTGGTTAATAATGGCAGTAGCGACAATTGCCAGATCGATAGCATGTGGCTTTCTAAAGCGAGTTTCGATTGTAGCAATTTAGGATCGAACAGTGTGCAGCTTTTTGCACGTGATGCGAGTGGAAATCAAAACAGTAGCTCTGTAAGTGTTACCGTTTTAGACACTTTATCACCCACCGCATCTGCGCAAGCAATTAATGTGTATTTAAATGCTAGTGGTTCGGTTAGCGTATTAGCCAGTGCCTTAAACAATGGCAGCAGCGACAATTGCGGATTAAGCTCTTATAGCTTAAGTACTAACAACTTTACTTGTAGTGAAGTGGGAGCGAATAACGTAGTATTTACCGCTACCGATGCTTCGGGTAATTCCTCTTCTAGCATGGTGGTGATAAACGTAGTTGATACTATTTCACCCACGGCTAGAGCTAAGAATTTCTCGGTTAGCCTAGATGCAAGTGGAAATGCTACGATTAGTAGCAGCGATATAAATGATGGCAGCAGCGATGCTTGTGGTATTTCCACCTTAGCATTAAGTCAAAGTTCATTTACCTGCGCGGATATTGGTGCTAATACCATAAACTTATTGGTTACCGATAATAATGGTAACACCAGCACTGCTAGTGCCACTCTTACGGTTACCGATAATATCGCCCCTAATGCAGTGGCTCAAAATCTTAGCCTTTATTTAGATGCGAGTGGTGTGGCAACGATAAGTGCTAGTCAAATAGATAATGGTAGCTCTGATAATTGCGCTATTGCAACGATGTCTTTAAGTCAGACTAGCTTTGCTTGTGGCGACATTGGCAATAATGTGGTTATTCTTACAGCTACCGATGCCGATGGTAATGCCAGTACCGCAACGTCGGTGGTGAATGTAATCGATACGGTTTCACCGATGGTATCTGCGCAAGCAATAACTATTTACTTAAACGCCTCGGGTAGTGCAACAATAAGCGCTGCTGATCTCAATAATGCGAGTACCGATAATTGCGCCATTGCGAGCTACAGTATTTCTAAATCGAGCTTCGATTGCAGTAATGTTGGAGCCAATAATGTAACGCTCACGGCGACGGATGCTTCTGGAAACAGTGCTTCTAGCAGCGCCGTGGTTACGGTAATGGACACCATAAGCCCGAACGTTTTAAGCACCAATTTCACCCTAAGTCTCGATGCTAGCGGTAACGCTTCCATCACACCAAGCGACATTGATAATGGTTCTTCGGATGCCTGTGGCGGCCTAAGCTTTTCCTTAAACAACAGCAATTTTACTTGCGCCAACTTGGGAGCCAACTCGGTGTTGTTAACAGTAAGCGATGCTAATGGAAATTCGGCCAGTCGCTCGGCGACGGTTACGGTGATCGATCAGATTGCGCCTAGTGTTGTTACACAAAACATCAATCTTTATTTAGATGCCAGTGGTAATGCTCAAATTAGCAGCGCTGCGCTAGACGGAGGAAGCTCCGACAACTGCGCCATTAGCTCTGCTACTCTTAGTCAGAGTAACTTTGATTGCAGCGACTTGGGTTCTAATACAGTAACGCTAAGCTTGCAAGATGCCTCGGGTAATTCCGCGAGTGCCACCGCAACGGTTACTCTTCTCGATACTATTAGTCCTACCATGGCTACAGCGCCAATTAACCTCTACCTAAATGCTAGTGGCCAAGCAAGTATTAGCGCCGCTGATATTAATGCCGGTAGCAGTGATAATTGCGCAATAAGTTCCTACAGCTTATCTAAGGTAAACTTTAGCTGTGCGGACATCGGGTCTAACATTGTTACGCTCACTGCCGTAGATGCCTCTAGCAATAGCAGCTCTATGACTGCCGTAGTTACGGTAATTGATACCGTGAGCCCTACCGCGGTAGCGCAAAACATTACGGTTAACCTAAATGCCAGTGGTAGTGCTAGTATTACCGCTAGTATGCTTTCCAGTGGTAGTAATGATGCTTGTGGAATAGCTTCCCAATCGGTTAGCCCAACTACTTTTAGTTGTGCCGACTTAGGCGCAAATACAGTGACGCTTACTATTACGGATAATCATGGTAACAGCAGTACGGCAACTTCTACGGTTACCGTGCAAGACTTAATTGCGCCAACCGTTGTAACTCAAAATAAAACGGTTTATCTAAACAGTACAGGGTCGGCCACTGTGGTAGTTGCTGATATTGATAATGGCAGCAATGACAATTGTGCGATTCTAAGCTCTAGCTTAAACATCACAACTTTCGATTGCAACGATATCGGTCAAAACTTAGTTAGCTTAAGTGCTACCGATGCTTCGGGTAATACCGGCGTAGCAGGTGCCATTGTTACCGTTCTGGATACAATCAGTCCTAACATCAACAATTTACCAGCAAATATTACCGCTTATTCGGTAGCGGGTCAGTGTGGAGCTACGGTAAACTGGACCGCCATTACGGGTAGCGATAACTGTTCGGTGTCTTCTGTGTCTACGAGCACATCTAGCGGAAGCTTTTTCCCTAAAGGATTAAGCACCGTAACGGTAACGGTAAACGACGGTAGTGGCAATAGCAGCAGTAGCAGCTTTACCATTAATGTGATTGATACGATCGCCCCAGTTTTCACAAGTGCGGCGACCAACATCTCGGTTAGTCCTAATGCAGGATCTTGCGATGCCACCGTTACTTGGACCGCCCCAACGGCTACGGACAACTGTTCGGCAGTAAGCTATACTTTCAGTCAGGCTTCTGGCTCAACTTTCCCAGTAGGTAATACTACCGTGGTTGTTACGGCCACCGACGCTGATGGTAATAGCCGCAATACTAGCTTTGTAGTTAGTGTAAGCGATGTTGTTGCACCGAGCATCACGAATGTTCCGGCAAATATTACCCAAACTAACGATGCTGGCTCTTGCGATGCCGCGGTTAACTTTGTGTTACCAACGGTTACCGACAATTGTACCGGTGCTACTTTAAGCAGTAGCCACGCAGCGGGGTCAGTATTCCCAGTAGGAACAACTACGGTAAACTTTACTGCTACGGATGGTGCAGGAAATACTAGCAGCGCAAGCTTTACGATTACCGTAACAGATAATGAAGCGCCTGTTGTAGTAAGCGTTCCTCCGAGCGACACCACTGGACAATGTGGTGCGGTGTATAGTTACCCAATGCCAACTGGTTCTGATAATTGTACTTCTTTAGTAACCGTGCGTCAAACCGCGGGATTACCAAGTGGTAGTGTCTTCCCTCCAGGAGCAACCGTAAACCAGTTTGAACTAAGCGATGCCGCCGGTAACGTGACGCAAACGAGCTTCACCATTGTAATTATTCCGCAAGGACAACCACAATTACCAAGTTTATTGGAAATCTGTGAAAACGATAATGCGGTAAACATCACCTTAGGTCAAACTATAGTTTGGTCGGGTAATGGCATTACCAATGGAGGTACCACTTTTAATCCAGCATCAGCTGGCGTAGGTCGTCACTTGTTAAGTTATGTTTACACAGATGCGCAATCTTGCGATGTTAGCGGTTCGATAACGGTAACAGTATTACCTAAACCGCTTATTCCAGTAATTAACAAAGTGGGCAGTACTACTTTAAGTACGGGTAATTACTTCACCTACCAATGGTACCGTGATGGGGTTGCTATACCAGGGGCAAATGCTCAAAACTATACCTATAACTTAAGCGGGAATTACCAAGTTGAAGTAAGCAATACGGTAGGCTGTTTCTCTTACTCTAGCGGCTTTGTAGTGGGCCAGAGTGGCGGTGGAATTGGTTTATTCGAATTAGACCTGTCACAAATAGATGTCTATCCTAACCCCAGTAATGGCCTCTTTAATATTGCCCTTAGTAAGCCAGGCCAGGAAGAGTTAACAGTAAGCTTGTATAGTTTAGATGGTAGAAAGGTTTATGAAACAATGGATCGAACCGATGAAAATGGGTTGCTTAAATTAGATGTGGGTCACTTGCCTACTGCTAATTATATGATCTATATTCGATCGAATGATCAGATAGAGGTTCGCAAAATTTTAATGAAGTAATAAACCTTAAAGAAAAAGCATCATGATTTATAATAGAATTTACAGCACTTTAAGTTTAGTTCTCCTCATATGTTTAGGTCTCTCCGCTCAGCAAAGTGCTGAGCAGGGAGCACCTAATATTCCAACCAAAGGAGATATGCGCGGCTGGAGTATTGGCGTTAGAGGCTTGTGGCTTTACGACTTGGAATCGACTCTATACGATGCCGGATTTAGCGAAGACCCTCGTGGCCTTAATGGTACCAACACTAGTTTCGATTTGGGTATTGATCTGTATGTAGAAAAGCAGTTTACCCCTTTCATGGGTTTACAAGCGGGTTGGCGTACCGGTGGCTTAACTGGCGCCACCACCACCGAGTATTACAGCAATAGCATGTCTGAATTTCGCTTAGGTTTAAATCTAATTTGGAGTAATCTCGACCCCAATCACGTGCATAGTAAATGGAACTTTTACAACAATGTAGGTTTTTCCCTGGGCAACTTTGAAGCGGATCGTTTTTTGGTTTTTGATGGCTCGGCAAACGGCAGCACGAACGACAGCTATTGGGGAATGAACTTGGGCGGAGGTATCATGTACGAACTAGCCGTTTCGTGGAGACTCGAGTTACAAGCTGACTATAATGTAGTGCGGAACGATGGTTTTGATGGCTTTAATTATGCCACTGGCTGGGACCCCTATTTATCAGTTGGTCTAGGAGTTGCTTATACTTTTGGAAGCCCAGAGAAGCCTGCTATGTACGCCGGAAACTACTTCGAGGTACCTTATTCAGATTTGGCCAGTGCCAAGGCACGTCTGTCTGAACTAGAGGGTAGAGTAGGAAACTTAGAAGCGGATCAATCACGCACTAAAGAAAATCTCGAGCAAGGCTTAGCCGAAGCAGCAAAACGCGACAAGGCGCTTAGCGATGCGGATAAAGAAATGAAGGATCGTCTCACAATATTAGAGGCCAAACCCGATTTAATGTCGCAGCCCGCCAAGGCTATTGTGTTCTTTGAATTCGATTCGGCAGTACTGAGCAAGGAAGCTAAAAAGGCTCTTCTTAAAGCACTTTCGGGAAATAAAGCCCCCGTAGTTCTTACCGCTTACGCAGATGCGATTGGTAGCGAAGAGTATAATAATAACCTGAAAGACAAACGCGCCGAGGCCGTGAAAGCCTTTTTAATTGAAAACCTAGGCTATACAGAATCTATGGTTGGTATAAAAGACGCTCCCGAAAACAACCAGAAAGAAAACTTCCTCGCCCGTAGAGTGGAGTTGAGGTAGGGTGGATTAGTACGGAGAATTAAGTACACTGTACTTAGTACAAATCGTAGTCCCTAATTTAAAATTTGGTTTATTAAAATCTCTAGTGCTTTTTTAGCGCTAGGGATTTTTTTTT
>TARA_R110002050_G_scaffold71715_2_pt1 | contig 20436 bp, 16 predicted proteins | sample TARA_R110002050 | Tara Oceans TARA_R110002050 (sample SAMEA4396988) | marine metagenome | biome: Polar Biome; feature: [DCM] deep chlorophyll maximum layer (ENVO:01000326); material: water (ENVO:00002006), including particulate matter (ENVO:01000060) such as... | depth 25 m
GAACACTCACGTTAAACTCGACCTTTAGTAAACTCGATCCATCGATTTTCTTTATTGCCCCAGCAAGTGGTGATTCGATGAACGGCGGTAAAAATCCAATTGAAAATGGTGATTTATTGTTATTAGAACGTATTACAGCAATTAATGCTGGTTCAATTACCGGTAAAGTCATGGCGATTGAAATCCAAGATGATTCAGGCAATAACCAATATTTATTACGTAAAGTGAGTAAACTCACTAATGGTCAATATCAACTTAATGCCCATAATCCAGATTACTCACCAATACTCGCAAATGACTCAATGCAGACCTTTGCACGATTAACGCAGGTGTTAAATGACTCTGATTTTATTAAATAAACCCACTTGAACCTTTGTTTAGGTCCGGCAATATTGCAGTTTGAATAATTACGATACTTAATCAAACTGCTTGTTTATAAAATCAATTTCATCATCAACCAGTGCAGGTTTTTGTTCATCTTCAAGTGGGCATGTTGTCACAATATCAACGTGTTCTAAATTGGCGCGTATTACGTTAAATTCAGACTGCTTAGACAAGCAATTTAGTACATCTCGGCTAAATTCGAGCATATATTGTTGCGACACTTTTAATCTGTTTTTTTGTGAAAGCAGTAATAACGTTGCATCACGTTTTAGCTTAGACAGTTGCTGGTCTTTTTTATCTTCATGATGTGACGCAATCACTAATAAAGAAGATACATACATTTGCTGTAACACATCATCATTTAGCTGTCTCATGGTAATTACCTCGCGGTTTTTTTACAAACCAGTATTGATCCCTTCACCGTCCGGTGCGACATAGAGCCACTCATCGTCTGCATTGTTATTGGTTGGCAAGTTAATCGTAAATGGTGGAGTGAAACGATCAAGTACATTGAAATTATCGTTGTAAGGATCAACAACAGGCTCAGCACTTAATAAGTTTATGTTAGCGACACAGTTGAGTGTGCCTTGTTGTATGCCTAATCGAGACAGTAGGTTATTGACGAATCGGTTATCAATTAAATCTAGGCCTAAGATATCGAATGTTTTCGTTATTACCGTGTATGTAATAGAGCTCACTAAATCATCATTATCTTCAAGTTGGGTACCAATTGGGCAACAAATATCCCCAACCGTAACATCTACATTTGGTGTTAGCCCTGTTCGAGATAACAGACCAAACACAGTATCAATTAAAGGCTCAATCCCAGGAAGAAAACGGTCTAAAATATCCCCTTGAGACTCTGTACCTGCTGGACAGCTTTCACATAAAGGATTATCTACCGGTGGTTCAACATTAATGACAGACAAGCCAACTTCAACACCGACTAAACAACTGACATCAGCTTCGGCATCATTGACCTCAAACGATTCACATGGAGTACCAGTCACAACCCGTTGCGACATATAACGCGATTGAATATCGCTAATATCAACAGGGCATTGTAATGGCGTTGAACGATATAAATGGCCAAGAATACCGTCGCCCGATCGGCCAATGGCGTAATTGGGCCCACCTTGAAGCGCATGCAAATAACTCACGGCACCGGAAGCATCAATGTTATCAACGCCTCGATTGTCTGAGGTTTCATCGCTAATACCTTTAATACAAGGGTTACCGGTACAGTTGGGTGAATCGTAATAAATTGGTTCACGTGAGGTAAAACGGTCATCCCTTACCCCTAAAATTGCCCGGTAGTTTTTGTGTGCAGGATCGGGCGCTAATGGCGCAACGCCACCATCAATAAACGGTACTATTGGGGTTTCGTGTTCATTTAGGCTCAGCATTTTACCTAACTTAATCCCATTACTATCAGTAACGGTGATGTCTCTATTTTGCTGTGCCACTTGAGATTTAACCAGCGCGTTTCTTACCGCCGATATACCCACAAAACTGCCAATAATTAAAATGGTTGTGATTAATATAAGTTCAATGGTCAGTACAAAACCAGCCTGCTTACTTAACCTGGTTGATATGTTATTTATCATGGTGGCGGCCTCTTATAATGAATCGGCTAAAACGCTAAGCAAATCCATAAACTGAATTGCGGCGGGGAAAAAAACCAGAACCAGAAACATCGGAAAACACACCAATAACATCGGCAATAATACTTCTAGCGACTTTCGATTAATTTTACTGTTTACCAATTGCTGGCGTTGCTGCTGTATTGCACTGAGTTGTGATTGCAGACAATTGATTAATGGTGAGCCAATTTGCAAACCAATGTTAATAATAGCCGCCAATTTATTCAGATTTTGCACCCCGGTTCGTTTGGCTAAATCCGCAAAAGCGCGTTGTCTATCACGACCAGACTCTAATTCTAAAGACAGCAGTAATAACTCATCTGCTAATGGGTGTTCTTTGGTTAAGCCATATTTTGCCGACAGCCTAAATGCCTGGCTTAAAGGCGTTCCTGATTGTAAATACACCACTAATAAACTGATAAAAAATTCTAATGATGCATCGATGCGCTGTTTTCTCATTTGGCGTTTTAACAGTAACCAGCCATCTAACATGAAAAAGGCAATAACGCTGACCAGAATGTGAAGCCATACCGGCATTGTTGGCATAAATTCAAGTGCCATGATAACGGCTGTAATCGCTAAACTGAGTTTAATAGACCAATACAGCAACCGATTACGAAATACCGATAAACCCGCTTGTCTAATCAGGTTTGCAGGATAAATGTTGTCTAATGGCAGTAAATCACCAAAAGAAGTAATGTCTTTATCGTCGACGCGGGTGTTATGGAATAAGTAAAATAACCAACAAGTTATAACCAATAACACGCCTAGAATAAGATCGGTAAAAAGTGATGTATTCATAAGTTGGCCTTTAATACTTTACGTAACCAAAAGAAGCCAATAATTTGTAATAACAACGCAGTGCTTAAGAAGTTAGCGCCATTAGGGTGCTCTAGTAATGGTGCAAACCAATGCTGCTCCTGCGACACAAACAATGGAATAAGTGCATAAGGCATAAGCCCACAAAAGAACGCCGCATAACGTGTGCCTGACATTTGGCTATTAATAAATTGATACTGCTGAATACGTTGACGCATAAGCTTCGTTACTGCTTGTAACATGGCATTAAAGTCGCTGCCGGTTTGATGTCTTGCTACCAATGCTTGAGCAAATAATCGTGTGCCTTCGGTGTTGTAGCGATTGACTAATCGATTAACCGATTGGCTGGCGTCATAACCCGATGACAAACGCGTGACAATTTCAGTCAGTTCTGCTTTTAATGGCCCTTTGGCTAAACTGGCTGCGGTTGAAATAGCTTGTAATGGTGACAACCCCGCTTGAAGCGATGAATGCATGGTATCCATTGCATCTACTAATTCAGTTTCTACCCGTTTGATACGCCATGTGACTAAGTCATCTAATACAAAATAACTACTGACTAATATGGCTAATGCCATGATCACCGCGATGCTTTGATGTTGAGGAAACGCCGTGTGAATCGCCATGTAGACACATATGGATAGCGTTAAAATACCAATCAGCACACTAATGGGCGCTAAGTTAATGTCTAATAAACGTAACTTTTGGCGTATTCCGCTAGTTAATTTAGTTTGTGGTTCAAGCTCTTGCGGCTTAGGTTGGACATCGGCAAACCACCAAGCCCTGGCACACACAAGCATCACAGCTAATAACACCACCAATACAATCACTTCATACCAAGGCATAATCTACCTCCGAAAATAGCGAGTTAAGCTCGGTAACATCAAAGCCTTTGGCTGCAATTTGTTCGCTTAACTGGCATTGTGTTGCGCTGCAAACATGTTGGCCTACGATATGGTTATGATCTGTTTGCGGTTGTTGTTGAAACTCAAAAAGTGGTTTTACCTCCGTTATAGCTGCGGTTTGTATCACTTCACATACACTCACTACTCGACGGCTACCGTCTCTAAAACGTCTAACTTGAACAATGACTTGTATTGATGAGCTGATCATATGATCAATGGTGTCACGGCATATTGCCGCTTCTTCCATTTGGGCCAATGAGCGTAGACGGTTGATCACATCTTGCGGGTTATTGGCATGCACAGTGGTTAGGCTTCCATCGTGGCCACAGTTCATGGCTTGGAGCATATCAAATACTTCACCGCCCCTGACTTCGCCAACAATAATGCGGTCGGCACGCATTCGTAGTGCCGTTTTCACTAAGTCTCGTAATGACACTTCGCCATTACCTTCGCCGTTTGTTCCACGACTTTCCAGTGGAATAACATGCGGATGATGTAGTTGCAGCTCGCCCGTTTCTTCAATGGTGATAACGCGTTCGCTGTTAGGGATAAAGCCAGAAATCACATTAAGTAAGCTGGTTTTACCTGAGCCCGCACTACCAGCAATAACGATATTAATGCCTGCAATAACGGCTTTTTCTAGAAAGGTTAGAATGTCTTGGCTGATAAACCCACTAGACACTAATGTCTCGGCGCTAATGGTTTCATGATGAAAACGGCGAATTGATACTACTGCGCCAATAGTGCATAACGGTGGAATAACCGCATGTAAACGACTGCCGTCGGCCAATCTTGCATCCACCATAGGATTATTAGCATCTAACTGACGACCTTGTGCACTCACGATACGCTCTAGAAATCGTCTTAGGTGCGAGTCGTTATCGAACGCTTGAGTTGTTTTGCGCAATGCTCCGTGACGCTCAACCCAAATTGAAAAAGGACCATTAATTAAAATGTCGGTAACGGCTGGGTCTAACATTAATTCAGAAATTGGCCCTAGCCCTTGTAGTTCTTCGATAACTTGCTGGATAAGGAGTGCCTTATCTGAAGTATTTAATGGCTGTTGTTGTTGCCCTGGCAATAAATCGATTAGTTGCTCAAGCTGCTGCTTAAGCTGAGTAGGTTTCTTTAAATGCAATGAGTCGTCGTTGTCCATATCATCAATTAAGCTGTTATGGAGCAGTTGCTTAAGTCGACGCATTTCATCGTTGGGAATTGATGAGACGTTCAATGTTGTCGGGGAAAAAATATTATGTTCGGAATTAAACATATCTCACCTCACTGCATTGTTACTTCCATTTGTGCGGATTATTCACGTTCAATACTGACCGTTTTGCGGCTATTACCACTGTGAATAATGATGTCTCTGTGCGTTTGGGCCATTCCCAGTAACGGCTGGGTTCCGTTGGCAATATCGTAGGCGCTGTGTAATACAATAGACACAATATCGCTGGCACCAATACTGGCTAGTGGATAAACATCTCCTGGTCTAACGGCCATAACTAGCGCTAATGCGCCATTGGATGAGCTGGTACTTTGGTCATTTAAACGGTCGATTGCCCCTTTACTGTTATTGGCCTTTTTGGGCGGCTTAAGTACGCCAATTAATTGCACGTTGCGAGCAACGGTTCTGACACTTTTACGTCCACGAACTAAAATATCGAATCGGTCGCCTTGATTGAGCTTGGCAAACGGCAGGCCTGTAGGTAATTGTGAAAGTGTGAATAATACCCGGCCCTCTGGTACTGCATACGATAACGATTTAACTGTGGGTAAAATGAGTTCGTTAGCAAAAACCACATCACCTTTACGTTTGGCAACATTAAGTACTTTGCCAAGTAACTGCTGTGGATTTTGTACACTTTGTTCTGTATCCGATTTATCTGTTTTGCTCCTTGTTAGTGTTGATAAAGTAATAGTGTCACCGGCTTTCAAATCTTGGCTTAACACTACCGCAGTGGTTGTAGATAAACGGTCTACTTGACGAATACCCAGTGCTGAAGCCAATACGCCGGAGGTGACGAATAGTGCAATGGCTATTGTCGTACTACCTGTGAATTTGCGTTTCATGATGCACCTCTGCGTTATGTTGTTAATCTAAAGATTAGGCGCCGATTGCCTCTGTGTGAGACAACCGACGTAGACTTAGATTAAATTAGTTATCTAAACTACCGTCAGCCTGAGAGGCCGAAGCAGCACCTGCACTAGGCGAATTAGAAATCAACACAGCAGATTCTGCGAAGTCGGTTGCAACAAACTGGAAGGTTGCACCATCACCAGCATTCACATCCACAGCATCGATAAAGCCTGAGCCACTGATTTCTGCCGTATTTTCAGCATTAATGATGCCGTCAAATGCGTAGCTTTGGTCTAGCGAACCAATCGCTTCTGCAACATCTTCTAGTTCTGCAGTAACCGAATCTCGCATTGTAGTAAGTCCTACGACTAAGCCTGCTGCCATGACAGTTGATAGTAAAATCAACTCAGATGTCATAACAAAACCGCCTTGCTTCTTATTGTTTTTAATCATTGATTTAATAGATTTCATAATGTTTACCTCATGTTATTAACTATCATGTTCACAGCCATCAAATGTTGTACTGTGAAATTGGGTAGAGAATTAACTTGCTCTGTTACATTAAGAGGAATCTAAATACTGCTATAAATTGCCTCTGTATAAGTAATTGCGAACAACATGCCAATATATGATATTCATAAAATAAATTTTAAAATTGTTATTTGTCATGCACTTACATATTTCCAGTTAATTTTACATACAATGAGATTATCAACAGTATCGGATTGAAAATGGATATGAATTGCAGAGTGAATGGCAAAATGCGAAAAGTTGCAAATCTACTGTTAATCCAATTTTTGCGCAGTCCATTAATTCAATAGCGTGACTCATGAACACTGGTTCTGTGAGTGTTATTAGTACGGTTATCAGTACGTTTGCATTCCATGCTTAACGCCTGAATCATCAATCGGATCTACATTCACCTGTCATTAGTAATTACATTGTTAGATAACTGAGGCCCTTATTGGCGGCGGCTATTGTCGACGGCTTTAGCAGCCTCTTGGTTCGCGGTTAGTGTTGCTGCATTTCTAAATGTTTGGCTCAAGGTAATAAGTGATTAAGGCCAATGTCATCCGTTATTACCCTGTTGCTGTTGGTGTCAGGAATAACGGCTTGGGCATATTCTCTGAATGTGATTTTTTGTAGCCTATTGCGACAACTGAGGTGTTAATAATTCCATGCTGTAATCACTTAACTGATACTGAGTTGCTGAGTTGCTGAGTTGCTGAGTATATGAATGTTGAGCTGTTGAGCTGTTGAGCTGTTGAGTAAATTTTTATAAATACTCTTACACAGAGCAAATCAATACGATATTTACTGGCTTATCGTTACCAACGACAACGTTTTGGCTTAAGCGAATCGTTAGTCAGCTCTGTATTACAGATAAGAGCATTGGCCTAAAGCAAAAAGTCCCCATTTGGGGACTTTTACAAGCTGAATAATGACATTACAGACTACTTAACTGGACTCGACACTCAGGATGGTCACTTAAATACAGCAGTCTCGACAAACTTTGTCGGTGTGCCGGCTGGTAACTCAGGGTGTCGGCGTAAAAATGGCATGCTTGCGACCAATGCGATTGTGCCTCATGAATTAGCCCTAAGTGGTAACTGGTTCGCCATACTGGAGCGCCTAATCGGTCGGCGGTAGCAATTACGGCTTCGGCTTTTTCATAACGACCTTCTAAATAATAACTTGCCGCTAATGTTGCATGCAGTTCTGGGTGATCTGGTTGTAACTGCACTTGTCGTTGTAATACGGTTCTTGCCAGGTTGATATTCCCCTCTTGCATGGCCAGTTTACTGCGCAAAATGGCTACTTCGGATACTGGTTGTTGTTGCGATAACAACCTATCTAACACCATTTGGCTATCAACATCACGACCAATTTGATGGTAAACAATCGCGGCTGTAAAACCAATTTGTTGGTGCTGTGGATAGGTCATTGATAATGCACCTAGGTCGTTCGACAAGCGTTCACAGTCACTAATAGCAGACTGATAACCTTGGCAATTAACACCATCGGTTTGATTTACATTGTATTGTTTTAACATCGCCGTTAACTGATCATCTGGCTGATATTCACGCTTAGTTTGGCTGGTACTACACGCACTGCTGACTAAGGCAACCACAATCACGGTACTGAGGCGGAAATGAGTTAAGGTCTTCATAATTAATGTCCTCTTTATAGTGACGAGTCAGCTAATGGAAATTGCATGCTTTGTAGCATTTCAGCTGATGTTTGGAACTGCCATAAGGCAACATCATGACGTGGCTCTCTTACCAGTGTTGGCGTCACAATAATAATTAACTCGCGGGCGGTATCGGCGTCAGACGATGACTCGGTTAACTTACCCAGCAACGGAACATCGTTAATACCCGGTACAAAGTCACGTGAGTCACTTATGTCACGGCTGACTAATCCACCGATGATTAATGGCTGTCCATCACGTAAGCGCGTACTGGTGGTCAGGTTTCTGACATTGAATGCACTAGTGGTTAATGATGACCCTGTGCTCGACGAAATTTGTTGGGTTAACAAAGTGTCTGGTGTTGAAATACTAGGACTTAAATCTAAAGTGATTAAGTCGTTTTCGTCCACCATTGCTCGTACTTCAAGCTGGATACCAAACGATTTAAACTCGGTGCCACTAAATACCCCTTGGCTATTACCCCCATTGGCACTACTAATTCCATTGGGTGAAAATGATGTTGGCACTGGCACTTCACCACCGGCTCGGAATACGGCTTTTTCTCCTGCTAAGACGGTTAACGTCGGACGAGATAATGTGCGTGAGATACCGTCTTTTTCTAACAATGAAAACAGTAAATCAAATGCAATCTCGCTGCCGCCAACTTGGAAGTTGTTCACCAGTGCGCCACCTAATACCTGCAATGCATTTTCGACTTGGCCTGAACCCAGTGCTTGATTAGTTGCGCCATCTAAACCGAAATTACCGTCGGTTTTGTTGTAACCTTGAGTGATCAATGAAAAGTCAGGACGCCATTGGGTTAAACTACGACGATTCACTTCGTACATTTGAATCGCTACACGTACCTGGGGTAAATCACGGACTTCAATGGTCGACAACAATCTACCATTCGCCATAGACAACAACTTGGCTCTGGCAATATTTGACTTCACATTGTTACTGCTAGATTTTGCATTACCGCCTCTATTTGATGACGAATTACTGCTTACCTGTTGGCTTGAGCTGATTAACCCACCCGACTCATTGGCGATAACGGTAATGTCATTACTGCCTGCTTCTATTTTTCCAGTGATTGAATTAATACGATCTCCAGTGAAAAGGCGCGATGCTAAATTTAATACTCTAACGAGGTCAACTTGGGTTTCAACCTGACCGCCTAGTAACAAGGTGTCGGCTTGATCATCAGGCATGTCGCCTTTTTGAATACGACTTACCGTGACTGATTCACCACCTAATTGAATAATGGCCTTTTTGACTTTTTCAATCATGCTCATTGGTAATACATCAACTTGAATTAAGTTGATAATAGCGGCGTGGCCTACACTCCCCCGATTAGACTTACGCAGTTGTTGTGACGGCAGACGAATATTAGGGCTTAAGTCGGCCAAAAAATCGGTAGGTGATTTCATGACTAAACTATTGTTACCGTTGATACGGTTTTTACCTGCATCTAAGTAATGACGAGCGGCAGTTTCAGCGGCTAATTTATATTTTACCGTTGGCACTCGGCCCCTAAGTACCAGAGCGGCTCGATCGGGTGCTAATGTTAGGCGAATTTTAGGGTGAATATCACTGAGCGCTTGCCTCAACACACTCAAGTCTTCTGTGACACTGAATAGAAACGTTTCCGAGGTGCCGTCGGTATACCAAACAATAAGGCTGGTACGGCCCACTTTTTTTGCCAGTGCTAGTACTTCATTTTTATCGAGTACTTCAACTTGCATAATGGCATCTTGGCCAATGGCTACGCGTGAAATGCTTTTTTTAAACACCAAACGTGAATGAGTCCACTGGACCATTTCTCGGATCATACTGGACTGGCGGCCATCTGCTGTTTCAATAAAATCTAGCCCTTTAGTGCCAGCAAATACTGACATGCTCACTAGCAACAAACAGATTGACGTTACACTGAGAGATTGTTTCATGGTTCACCCCTTAACATTTATCGCGTCATTTCAGACAGTACAATGATTAATGCAGGAAGCTGGCCACAAAATTAAAAATATATTAGTTGTATAAAAACAGCAGGTTAGATAGTTGCTTTTCGTTACTATATGTTCTGATTTACATTGCTCTCAAATCGATTCGCATTTTGCAACGCACTTAGGGGGATGAGCCTAGCAATTTGAAGTGCTTTTCAAATTGCAAAAAAAAGTTACCAATTAAGGTAACTTTTATCTATTCAGAAAGTAATAACTAACTCTCGGTCCAGCTTTTCATTTTGCGATAAATAGTTGATGCGCTAATGCCTAAATAAGCTGCTGCAAGTGGGATATTACCGTCGCATTGTCCTATAGCCGCTTCAATAGCATTTTTCTCTACAATCCAAAGCTGAACAATATTATGCGGTGATGGTTGCTGGCTAGCAATGGTATGGGTGGATGATTTAGCCGTATTATTAGTGGTTGTTTGACTCGACTGGACACTATGGTTATTTACAGGATGGCTGTTTGAATGGCTGACGATTGAATGACCAAAATTGCTTGGTAACATGTTCGGCTGAACTGTCTGACCATCATAGATCACCACTATATTTTCGATGACATTTTGCAGTTCACGAATATTACCAGGCCAATCGTATTGCATAAAGGTATGCTTAACGTCAGCACTAAAGTCAGTAAACTGTTTGTTATTCTCAGCCGTTTTAGACTGCAAAATATGATTTGCTAGCAATAAAATATCATCGCCACGCTCACGTAATGGCGGCAACATAACAGGGATAACATTGAGTCGATAGTACAGATCTTCACGAAAACGCCCTTCACCGACTTCTTCAGCTGGATTACGGTTCGTTGCACAAACAATGCGGACATCACTTTGTTGCAGATCGTTACTGCCCACCCTGCAAAATGTACCCGTTTGTAAAAAACGCAGTAATTTTGCTTGCAAATTTAATTGCATTTCACAAATTTCATCTAAAAATAGCGTACCGCCATTGGCGACTTCGACAGCACCTTTACGATCCGTTAATGCACCACTAAATGCGCCTTTAACATGGCCAAAAAACTCTGACTCAAATAGCTCTGCAGGAATAGCTGCACAGTTGATGGCAATAAAAGGACCTTGCTCGCGTGCACTGGCCTGATGTAAACCAAGTGCACACACCTCTTTACCTGTACCGCTTTCACCGGTTACAAACACACTGGCTTTACTGCGTGCGGCACTTTCTAATAAGCGAAACACGGTATGCATTGATAACGATTCACCAATAAAGTTCATTCGCTCGAGCGAGGTTGCTTCTGGCTCTACAGCAATGGTTTTTATGTCTTGATGTTGTTGCTTAACGGCATTACCTACTGATGTAGTTAGACGTTCTGAAGTAAACGGTTTTTCAATAAAGTCGTAACCACCTAAACGCATTGCATCAACGGCAACATCAATTGAACTGTTTGACGTGATAATGATCACTTTGGCTGAGGTGTCTTGATTATTGACGTATTTCAATACTTCTAAGCCACTAAATGTCGGGTAAACAAACATCTTGCACCAATACAGCAGGCATTTTTTCTTTAATCGCCACGAGTGCAGAATAACCATCGACAAAATGTTGCGTATCAAAACCGGCCTTTTTCAATTGGCTGCAATATAAGGCTCCACTAGAAAGACTATCTTCAACTACGTATACGAGCGGTTTATTGTCTATATTCATTACCGACCTTCCCTACTCGACTAACGAGTGAATATGCACGTTAAATACGCTGAGCGTTTCAACCAAAATAGCCATTAACTGCTGGGTTTGTGGGATAAACGCTTGCCCGATTTCAATTTGATATACCAGACAGGCACTTTTCGATAAACGTTCTGCTCCATATAATGCCGCAGTGTTCTTCAGGATATGCGTCACGTCATTAATGTCTTGGTATTGTTGTTGTTCAACAGCTGTTTGCAGATTTAAATGCAATTGAATTAATTCTTGTTCAAATAAATTAAGCAAATGTTGATAAGATTCAAAACCTAAATCGGACAATAAATTGTCTAAGGTACTTCGCTGCATGATTGGATATGCTGTTATTGCTGTGGGCTCTGACATTATTCACCTCATGTTGGTTTATACAACAAATGCGCTAAAAGTATTGCGAGCAAAAAACACTAAAGGTTGTGTTTTAGCTTGTCTTATAGGATAAACGCAAGAGTCACGCCAAGATAAAGGTGGCAGTTTAACCGTTATTATTCAGATATTTAATTAGCATTACTTTATAAACAATTACTCACTAATATAAAGTCGCATATTGACTCGCATTTTGCAAATCAATATGTGGCTTCGGTATTAATAGAATGGTTTGAGTTATAAGCTGTTGCAAAATGTGTTAACTCCATAGGCTGAGGGTTTTTTCTAATGTTTGTGGTTTACCCAATAAGTAGCCTTGGACGACATCGCACCCAAGCTGACTTAAAATTTGCAGCTGGCTTTCTGTCTCGACTCCTTCAGCGACAATATGTAATCCAAGTCGTTGCGCCATGGCGATAACGGCGCTGCATAAAGTAAAATCTTCATTATTGTCTGCAATGCCACTGACAAAACTTCGGTCTATTTTTAATCCATCAATATTGAATTTGCGCAATAAACTCAATGAGGCGAACCCAGTACCAAAATCGTCTAGCCACACTTGTACGTCTTCTTGTTTGAAGGCATTAAACACTTTACAAATGGTTTGCGGGTCGTGAATTAGCGCGGTTTCGGTTAATTCTAATTTAACTGCAGACGGTGGGATTTGGAGTTCAACAATAAGAGACATGAGTTGTTCATAAACATTAGTATGCAGTAACTGAACTGGGGATACATTCAATGATAAACAAATGTTTTGCATGCCCTGGTTACGCATGCGCTTTAAATCCAGCAATGCTTGTTGAAATATCCAACTTCCTAACTCTAAGATTTGTCCACTTTGCTCAGCACATGGAATAAAGTCACATGGTGAAATAACCCCAAATGTTGGCGAGTCACATCGAACCAAGGATTCAAAGCCGACGATTCTACCTGTTTGCACTGAAATAAGCGGTTGATACACCATGCTGAAACAATGTTGCTTTAATGCCTCATCGATAACGTCGGTAAGGTCATTCCAATTTGAGTTACTTGCATCTTCATTTATCACGGTTTGTTTTTGGGGATACATGTCTGACTCCAAAACGATTAATTCCTATGTGGTAATTAATAGACAGCAAGAGTCGAGCCAATAAAATAATTAATAATCATCCGGTAAGGCACTGATAAATAATGTAATAATTGCAGTAAAATTGATTAAGTTTTTTTAGGTAGCAACTTGCCATTCTGTTTGCAAAATGCAATTCAAATTACAAAGCAAACAGATGACTACCGTAAGAATTTAGACAGGGTTTGTAAGAAGTGAACTTTGTTGATGGGTTTTGAAACATAATCGTCCATACCGGCATCCATAAAGCGTTTTTTATCCCCTTCCATAGCATTGGCAGTAAAAGCAATGATTGGCGTTGTTTGGCATAAAGAGTCTGCTCGAATGAGTGTAGATGCTGTAATGCCATCCATTCTTGGCATATATATATCCATTAAAATAACGTCGTATTTTAGCTTTTTAGCCGCTTCAACGGCCTCTATGCCATCATTAACAATATCAATATTACATTGCAGTTTATCGCACATCGCTTGCATCACTAGTTGATTAGTCTTGTCATCATCGGCTAGCAATATTTTGACATTTCTATCGCGAAGATTGAGATTGCTAATTAATGTTGCAGAGTTATATTCAGCTGGTTTAGCCAGGGTAAACGGTATACCAATAATAATTTCGGTACCGCTTTGTTCTTGGCTGTTTATCGTTAATGTCCCTTGCATTAACTTAACTAAATTATTACTGATTGCTAGGCCTAACCCAGTACCTGAGCTGTGTTTTATTGCGCTATTATCGACTTGAGTAAAGGGTTCTAAGATGTGATTCAACATCGTTTCAGGAATACCAATCCCCGTGTCGGTAATGGTAATCGTCACGTTCACTTGAGTATCTGAGACCACATCGTATGTCGCGGTTAAGTTTATACTTCCCACTTTGGTGAATTTGATCGCATTTGATAATAAATTCAGCACGAGTTGGCGTATGCGGCCTGGATCACCGAGCAAACTTAACTCTTTTTCAGGTAATGATAAACTAAGCGATAAACCACTCGCCTCAGCATTGGTATTCATCAAGCTGCAGGCAGATTGCAGTGTCGTCGTTAAATTAAAGGGTTCAGAGACTAAGGTTAACTTACCTGCTTCCATTTTGCTGACATCTAAAATGTCGTTCAATATTTGCAGTAGGCTATTAGATGAATCTTGCATTGTGGTTAAATAAAATTGTTGCTGCGAATTAAGCTCTTCATCGTCAACCAATACATCCAAAAGGCCAATAATACCATTTAATGGTGTTCTGACTTCGTGACTGACATTGGCTAAAAATTTTGATTTAACTACGTTAGCCGTTTCTGCTTTTTGGCGCGCTTCAATCAGTTGTAGTTCTTTGCGTTTCAACTCAGTTATATCGGTATGGAACCCGACAATTCCGCCATCTCGCATTGGTCGTTCAACCATTTTAATCCAACGGCCATCATTGAATTCAATAATTCGCTCTGGTTGTTGGTTGCGTAGATCATCTACATCTAGAAAATCAGGTTGTTTAACTAAACTGCGTACTGTAGAGTTTTTTCGTAACTCTTGATAACTAATGCCTTCGTGAACAATATCGGCCAGTTCAGGATAAAGCGAAATAAAATTTTGATTATACACCGCCACTTTTTGCTCATTATCAAAAATGATAAATCCATCAGCTAGTGCTTCAATCGCATCACGAAAACGTCTTTCATTCCTCACTTGATTAACCGATAGAATATGCAACATTTTACGTAAGTTAGCCGGTAATCGAAGCAAAAAATACATCAATGTGGCCAGACAGCCACCAGCAAAAATGTATAGCGTATAATGCCACCAAGCATCGTTAGTTGACTCGTCGGGAGTTAAATGTTCAATAATATCAGCTTGCGTAATTACATGTTGATTGTCTGTTTGTATCGCGAGAAACATGCTGGATGCCAGTACAATCAAACTGATTGAAAAAGCAACTGTTCTGCGGGTCCATAGTGGCGATGGTTTCGTGAGTAAGCTGATTAATCTTTGAGTAAATGAGCTTTGTTTGTCGGTTGCTATTTCTGCACTACGTTGGCGGATCAGGCCTTCAATTACTTTGCCAAAATCTTGCAGATGCTGTTTGTCGCTATAACTAAATTGTCTTGGTTTGGTGTCGATAATGCACAAGGTGCCAATACGATGACCACCTGCAGTTTGTAACGGAAATCCTGCATAAAAACGAATTTTAGGGCCATCTAAAACTAAGGGATTATCAGCAAAGCGTTGGTCTTCTAGGGTATCTTCAACAACAAATACATCACTGGAATGAATGGCATGGCCACAAAAGGACTCCGCTCTACCTGTTTCGCAGGCTTCTAAACCTTGTTTGGATTTGAACCATTGTCTATTTTTATCAACCAAACTGACCAAACAAATTGATACATTGAAGTAGGCTTGGACAAAACGAGTCATGTGATCAAACTGCTCTTCTGGAGACGTGTCCAGCAAATTCAACTCAAGTAATGCCTTAAGCCTGTTTGCTTCATCAATTGTCGGTTGTGGTTTATCCATATTAGGTCCCTAGAATTATCAAACATCAATACCACTCTATATTACTATCAGTGCTATCGCTATATAGAGTTGATTTGTATGCACAAATCATTGAGGCAACCGTTATAAGCCATTTAATTGATCTAAAGTATATTGGAGTTTACCTAACTTACTATCCTTAACGGTATTGGTTGAATTCAAATAGCGTTGGAGTAACTCATACAAGCTGTCTCGATTGATCGGTTTTGCTAAGTAATCATTCATTCCAGCTTGAATAAAACGCTTTTTATCACCATGAATAGCGTTAGCTGTAACGGCAATAATCGGTGTTTGACTGAAGATTTCTCGACCAGAACGAATCTTTTCTGTCGCGGTAATGCCATCCATAACAGGCATTTGAATATCCATAAGGATTAAGTCGGTTTTGTGTTCAGCTAAGTAATCTAATGCTGCTTGGCCATTTTCAGCACAATGAACTTCACACCCCACTTGAGCGAGTAATTGACTTAACACAGCCTGATTGTTGATGTTATCTTCGACGATTAATACATGCTTATCAGTAAATTGCAGTGCCAGCGATGGTGGAAATCCACTCTCACATGAATGAGTTAATTCTAGATTAACTAAAGGATCGTCTAATAACTCTAATGCCCAACTCAAATGTGATAATTTAAATGGGCCATTAAGCTGAATTTCGTTTTGATTGTTATACACAAAACTACTCTCTTGGCCGAGTAAGTCTATAGAAAGAAAACACACTTTGGTTGATTTAAGGTTATTGATGGCTTGCAAATAATCACGACAAGACTGCAATTGATTTGGTTCTGTTAACACAATAATATCGACATTATCTGCCAGCTGTTGTGGTAAATCAGTCGGGTTATTAAACGCACTATAAGTGAGACTGTAATGCTGCAACATATTGTAAACGGCTGGATTTAAGCTGTTATTTTGACCGACAACCCAACAATGGGAATATTTATTATTATTAATAATCTTGGCGGTTGAATCACAAATTTTAGGCTCAACAATTAGCGGTATTTCAACAATAAAACGACTGCCGACATCAATGCTAGACTCAACACGTATATCGCCGCTCATCGCTTCACAAATTTGTCGACAAATGGCTAACCCTAAGCCACTACCACCATAAACACGAGTTGATGAAGTGTCTGATTGCATAAACGCTTCAAACATTTGTTCAATTTTATCTGCTTCAATACCGATCCCCGTATCTTGAACAATTATTTGCAAGGTGAGTTGGTCATCATTATTCATGTAATTAACCGATACCACGACCTCCCCTTGGAGGGTAAATTTAATGGCATTGGCCAATAAATTAATTAATATCTGCCTGATACGTGCCTTATCACCAATGATAGCTAGCGGCACTGTTGGCATAATATTTAAGATAACTGATAAGCCTTTTTCTAAAGCTGGGCCAGATACGATATCAATCGCTTCTTCAAGGCAACGATCAAGTTTAAAAGGTTCATTAATAATATTTATTTTACCAGCTTCAAAACGTGAATAGGTCAGCACATCATCTAAGATACTCAACAATGCATCACTACTGGTTCTGATCATGTCCGTAAAGCGTGTTTGCTCGCGGGTTAAGCCGCTTTCTAGCAGGATATCAGCAGAACCAATCACCGCATTCAGTGGTGTACGAATTTCATGGCTTATATTGGCCATAAAACGACTTTTAGCTTCGGATAATTGCTCTGCTTGATATTTAGCTTCTTGTAAAACCTTTAAAGCTGCTCGGTTTTCGCTAATGTCGGTTTGTACCGCAATAAAGTGACTAATGTTGCCAGTGCTATCAATAACCGGACTGGTATTAATGTTGACCCAATAAGATTCTCCATGACAATTATAATTAATAATGTCGGTTTGAAAGCTTCTACCATGACGCAATGCCTCTGACATTAAGGTGATAGTTTGAGGATCGCTGTCTTTACCTTGCAATAGATAACCCGGTTTTTTACCCAGAATATTTTTTAAGATATAACCGGTTCTTTCTTCGAAACTTTTGTTCACCCACTCAATACATCCCTCGCGATTGGTTATCACCACTAAATTTTTGGTATGGCTGGCCACTAACGATAAACGCTTAACATAATTTTGTTGATGAAGTAGTTGTGCTTGTATGTCTTTATGCTGCTGAATTTCAAACAGCGAACCGATGTAACCACCGCTACCATCTTGCACTAACTTTAATTCAAACCAGTGATGCTGACCGTTGATTAACTTAAGCTGAACTTCAATAATGGTTGGGGCAGTGTTACGGCTATCGGCTAATTTATGCAGACACACTTCAAGTAATGCCAGTTGCGTTGACGAACTGATTAACGTACACAAATTCATTTTCTCTAACGACTCACGCTCATAACCTAATCGCTTTTTCCAAGCGGGATTGGTATACGTTAACTCAAGTTTGTCATTACATTCAAAAATACATTCATCTAAGAGTTCGAGTAATTTAGTTTGACGTTTTTGTGCATGAGAGAGTTTTTCAACAAGTGCATGTTGAATTTGAACCTGTAGCTCATCTTGACATTCATCAGCCATTTTTAGCCGCCTTTATTGGTTAGCTTAAGTCGTTCGAATGACACTATTGGGTATATTGTGGCAACACATCTTCGCTATAAACTGACGAAACAGACGGCTTATTAACGACATTGGATAATCAATTCCTACGGTGTCGTATTAGCGTTAAAGTATTTTTTAGTAGGTTGGTAATCGGTGACGATTGTTCAATGACGCTATGTAAAATGCCGTCCATAAAAAGTCGTCATATAGGTTCCAATCAATACCAACACTATATTTGAAAATGCCGTCATCCCCTCAATTGTATATAAAGTAGAACAAGGCTTTTATTGTGGCTGCCATTGAACTAAAAATTTCTCTAATGCCAACTTAGTGACTGGTTTCTCTAAATAGTGGGTAATGCCTTTGCTAAACAGATGCTGGATTTCATCGGGTTCTGTAAGTCCGGTTAACGCCACTTTAGGGGTTAATCGATTAATGGCGTCATCACTAACCAGTCTTTGAGCTACATCGCTGCCGTACAATCCTGGCATACGCTCATCGAGCAGAATTAAATCAAAAGGTTGTTGTTGTGCTAGTGCTAGGGCTGAATTACCGTCATTAGCCGACACGACTTTACAGCCGAGCTTTTCAAGCATGGCTTGGGTGGCAACTTGACTAGGAATACTGTCGTCGGCAACGAGTATAGATAATGGTTCTGGTGAAGCTTGCTTGTTAATCATATTAATAATATCCGTATCATAAAATGGCCAAAACAAAAATGAGGCTTGGCTAACATCGGTATTTGGAGCATTCACAATGTTATATAACGTCAGCTTGATAACGTCATTGTTATTATCACTATCATTGGTGGTTTTAGAGTCGCCGTCAATTAAGTCTACACTCAACGCAGACTTCATTTTCAAATGAGTAAAATTAACCGACGAAAGTTTAATGTATGGCGCTAAAACGGCTTTAATCTTGCTCGATTCACTTTGTAATTCGATGAATTGATGAGGAATCGACACTGCCTGAGAGAAAAAAGCTTTCTCTGGAGTTGTGCAAATGGCCGCAACGTCGGTGTTAGCATCAGCATAAATGGCAAGCTCTAAATGCTTACTTTTAGCAGCAACAATAAGCACAATTTTTTCATCTGCGACTTGTAGCACTTGTTTTATCAGTTCACTCAATTGTTGATGCATTAACGCCGGATCTGACTGATATACCGCACTGTAATAACCTGTGTTATTGATTAAACATGGTTGGATAGTTTTCCCATGCGCGGCTAATTCTTTAGCAAGAACACATTGAATAAATTCAAGTAATTCTATTTTTATACTCATAACGACCAGCCTCTTTGTTCATTGTTCACAACTAAGAAGAGGAAAGCAATTTATACGCCACTCGCGCCAAAATCACCTAATACATTGTTATTTAATGATATTATATAATATCAAGCAACAATAATTAGTGAGTGGATATTTGATTTGCATCATGAGACGCAATTTGAGTCGCAAAATGCAAATCAAATTGCATAAGACAAGTCACCCAGTAAAACTGAAGAGATAAAAATAAGACACTCAGAGGCAATGCCGATAACGAAGAGTACTCACAAATGCTAACGAAAAATTCAATGTAAAACTTTGCCAGGTAAAAGCAAGCCTTGGATAATGCTGATTATCGATGAATAAACATAAAAGAAAAAGCCGCGTTGAGTGACCTGTGTGTTTGGCATTGAAAATAACATGTAAAGTAACATTGATAGTGACACTACCATCAAGCGAACTCATAAAATCCATTAACCTACATCGTTAATCCATCGCAATCAGTTACCTACTTCGCACCTTGTTGTTTATCAAACGCTAGCCCCAAAGGTTCAAAATATTCCATCATGGCTTGATATATTTCACGGCAGTGTTGTGCATCGGGATAAGCGCCATGCTTAGCAAGTGGCGAATCGATAGTACTGTTAACCAGGTAAGGATTGGATATATTGGCATAATCTTGTGAATACATTTCAATGCAGGATTCAAAGGCGCGCGCCATCATTTCGGTCGGTTTGGCAAAGTAATGGCAGCGTTGCTGCTTATCGAGTGCGATGGAGCGACGCACATAGTCATGTGGCTCTTGGCCGTTGGCACTCAGCAAGGTCACTTTAAATAAGCTAGAGAGTTTTTTATTCAGCGGGTGAGCGTTTATGGATTTATCGGCCAGCCAATTGTCGCTGGCGCAAGCAAATA
>TARA_R110002050_G_scaffold273782_2_pt1 | contig 20403 bp, 21 predicted proteins | sample TARA_R110002050 | Tara Oceans TARA_R110002050 (sample SAMEA4396988) | marine metagenome | biome: Polar Biome; feature: [DCM] deep chlorophyll maximum layer (ENVO:01000326); material: water (ENVO:00002006), including particulate matter (ENVO:01000060) such as... | depth 25 m
TTTATCAATGAATTATTTTTTCTCATGTCCATAATTAGTTTTTTTTACGGATTTCCCTATAATTTCACTTATCAAGTGATAGGTTCCTTAATCGCAAGGCATTTGATATTACCGAAACCGAGCTAAAACTCATTGCTGCCGCAGCTATTATTGGCGAAAGCAATAGCCCAAATACAGGATATAAAACACCTGCGGCCAATGGAACACCCAGCACGTTATAGAAAAACGCAAAAAATAGATTTTGCTTAATATTTCTCATAACGCCTGTGCTTAATTTTTTGGCCTTTACGATGCCCATTAAATCGCCTTTTACCAGTGTAACTTCAGAGCTTTCAATGGCTACATCTGTACCGGTGCCCATGGCTATACCAATGTCTGCTTGTGCCAGTGCAGGTGCATCATTTATTCCATCACCTGCCATGGCCACTATCTTGCCCTGACTTTGTAATTCTTCAATGAGCCTTAATTTGTCTTCTGGCAAACAGTCTGCTTTAAAGCTCGATAAGTTAAGTTCAGCAGATACCGCTTTGGCTGTGTTTTCGTTATCGCCCGTCATCATGATCACTTCAATACCTTGTTTTTGCAGTGCTGCGATGGCTTGTTTACTGGTTTCCTTAATGGCATCGGTAATAGATACATAACCAACTACTTTCTGCCCTACAGAAATGTAGGATACTGTTTTGCCTAATTTCTGTTCGGCAATAATTTTAGTATCAATGGCTTCAGGTATTATCGCTTTAACTTCATGCATTAATTTTTTATTGCCAAGTGCAATTTTATTGGAATTTACAGTTCCAACTACACCTTTTCCTGTTACCGCTTCAAAATTTTTCACTTCTTCTAAAGCCACCTTTTTGTCTTTGGCATAATTGACTACAGCTTCAGCAAGTGGATGTTCACTGTATTGGTTTACTGATGCAATATATTTGAGAAGTAATTTGTCATCGTTGGTTTTAGAAAGATCCACTACTTTTTCAACCGATGGTTTGCCCTCGGTAATGGTACCTGTTTTATCGGTAATCAATACATTGACTTTGTTTAAATGTTCTATGGCTTCGGCATTTTTTATAAGTATGCCGTTTAAAGCACCTTTACCTACACCTACCATTACGGACATTGGTGTTGCCAGACCAACCGCACAAGGGCAAGCAATGATCAATACGGCAATAGCGTTTACAAATGCATAGACCATAGCAGGTTCCGGACCATAATAACGCCATACCAAAAAGGTGATTATGGCAACCAGGATAACGATTTGAACAAAATATTTGGAAATTTTATCCGCCAGTTTTTGTATGGGTGCTTTCGATCGGCTCGCATTGTTCACCATTTGAATGATTTGCGACAATAAGGTTTCAGAACCTACTTTTTCGGCCACCATAACAAACGATTTGTTGCCATTTATTGTTCCTGAACTTACCGGTTCCCCTTCTTTTTTATCCACGGGAATGGGTTCTCCGGTAATCATGGATTCATCAATAACACCATGGCCTTCATGTATTTTTCCGTCAACCGGAATTTTATCGCCCGGTTTTACACGCAATAAGTCACCTTTTTTAATATCGTGAATTGAGACTACTTTCTCTTCGCCATCAGCGGTCACTAAAATAGCTTCACTTGGTGCCAATTTCAATAATTCTTTAATAGCACTACTGGTTTGGCTGTGTGCCCTTGCTTCTAAAAGTTGTCCCAGAAGCACCAATGTTAAAATGACTGTGGTGGCTTCAAAATAGACAAAAACGGTACCTGCTTCGGTTTTAAATTGGTCCGGGAACAATTCCGGGAAAACCATGCCGAATACACTAAACAGAAAAGCCACGCCCGTACCAATGCCTATAAGCGTAAACATGTTGAGGTTCCATGTTTTTATGGATTTATAGCAACGTACAAAAAACATCCAACAGGCATAAAACACCACCGGAAGCGATAGCACAAACTGTACTAAATTCCAGTTTTCCTGTGATGTATAATCCAGCAAAAAGTTATTTTGGAAAAAATCTGCCATGGCAATGAACAACACCGGAACCGTGAACAGAGTTGCTATTTTCATTTTTTTAAGCAGCATTTTATAGGTCTTGCTCTCTTCACTTTCTGACGGTTCCATAGGAATTAAATCCATACCGCAAATAGGGCAAGAACCGGGAGAGTCTTTGATGACTTCCGGATGCATGGGGCAGGTATATTGCACATCCTGGACCATTTTTGGCTGCTCAACCAAATCCATACCACAAACCGGACAACTTCCTGCTTTATCATAAGTTTTTTCGCCTTCGCAGTGCATAGGGCAATAAAACACACCGTTTCCATCTGTTACAGGTTCGTGTTTGTGGTGGTGTTCTGCAGGATGCTCATGAGCATGTTCGATTTTGTGGGAACCCTCAAGTTGTTTTTCAACCAAATTCATTTTGCAAACCGGACATTTCCCAGGCGCATCATAGGTTTTATCGCCTTCGCAATGCATGGTGCAATAATAGATACCACTTCCTTTTTTATGTTGCTCTGGATGATGTTGATGATGTGCATGCTTACTTTCATCTCCAGTCATTTCTATGGTATAATGCAATCCGGATTTCAGGAGACTTTCCTGTAAGGTGTTGAGCGGCACATGAGCAGTCATTTCTATAACAACCTCTTTGGTATCTAAATTTGCATTAACTTTGGTCACCTCTTTTAAATTACTTAAAGCGGTTTCTACATTGGTTTTACAACCATGGCATGTCATTCCTGTTATTTTATATATATGTTTCATATTATATGAATGTTTCATAATTATTATAAAATATGATTCGTAATTATTTTATGCCTGCTTTAATTTATTAAGATTTAAGCGACCATGCAAATATCCCAGTTTTTTTAACCTAAGTTGTGCATAATTTTGTCTAAAATGTATCTAATTTGCTACGCTCTGTGTTATTAATATTATTTTTAAATGAGAATGCATTAACACTTTGGCTATTATTAACCTGAGTTCGGCATAAGAATAAGCTCATACTTCTCATAATCAAAATTTAAAAACACCGTCATTGCGAATTTTACTTTTTTTAAGTAAAATGTGGCAATCTGACTATCTATAAACAGATTGCTTCAGTCGCACCTCCTTCGCAAAGACGTATATGATTGATATTCAAATATTATTACACTTGCTTATATCGAACTCAGGCTATTACCCTTTTCTTTCTCCATCCCTAATACGGACCCGGGTTTCAACATTGCTCGTGTAAATTAATCCGTCACCACTTTTACCGGTATGGGCATGCTTTCTTATGGTGTCAATAACATTATCCTCGTCCTCTTTAGAGCAAACAATTTCAATTTTAATAACTTTATTGTGCAAAAAAGGGTGTTTCAAACTTGGGAATTCCTGTTCTGGATCTACAATATTTCCTGTACCTTCACCTTCAAATACTGTAAAACAGCAATAGTGTTCCTTTTTTAAATTTTCAGCTACTTTAATAAGTTTTTCTGGTCGAATAAATGCTTTTATTTCTCTCATGATATATAGAATTAGTGTGTTATTTAATTCTCAATAGTGAATTTAGTACTCCCACATGTTGACATTTTAGTGCCTAGATATGGGTTCTTGATTTTTTCATTCAAGCTTAGCCAATAAGCACCGTTATTATTGTCGGCCATTGGGCAAAATTGCTCATATACCTTTTGATTGACACCAAATAATTTGACGGCTTTGGATAAATGGGCAGACAAATGCTTGAAATGATCTCGTTGCTTTGCAATATCATTTGTTTTGGATATAGAAAGCGCTGACGCGTTTACTTCTTTGCTAATGGTCATCCAATGGTTATGGGCCTCCATATCTGTCAATAATTTCATATCAACATTTTTCATGGCTTTAAGGGCTTCACCGGCCTGTTTTTGTGCCTCTTTGGCGTTGTCCCCGGCCAAAGCGTTTTTAAGTGATATATACTTATTGAAAACATTTGCCAATTGGCCTTTAAAATCTTTGGATACTGAAATTCGATCATCCATTTTGGAATGGTCCGAATCATCTTTCATTTTAGAGTGATCAACTTTGTCATCCATTTTTGAATGGTCCATGTCTTTCATGCCTTCATCGTCCATTTTCATATCACCTTCCATTTTATCACCGCTCATATCCATTTTTCCACCGCTCATATCCATACCGGCATGGCCTCCTAAACTTACTTTTCCGCCTTCAGGGTTCATCATGCTTTTCATACTGAGCAGTTGTGCGGAAGCGTCAATTCTAAACACCCCATTGGTTGCGACAGTTTCACCATCCATTAAACCCTCTTTTATAATGTAATGTGATCCCAAATCAGCACCCAAGGTAACTTCCCTATATACAAATGACGTGGTTTTTTCATGCGGTACTTTAACATAGACCACAGATCTTTTCCCAGTCCATAGTACGGCAGACTTAGGTACCATAAGGTCATCTTTTGCATTGGTCAATTTAGCACTTACAATACCGGTGGCGTACATTTCTGGCAATAATGTATTTGATGGGTTGTTTACCTCAACCCGCACTTTTGCAACTCTTGTTACCGAGGAAACAAAAGGATCCACATAGGTTACTTTTCCCTTAAATTCTTTGCTTGGAAGGGCTTGTATGTTAAAATTAAAAACATCATTAAGGTGTATCCATTGAATATCAGACTCATAAGCTTCAAACATAACCCATACAGTACTTAAATCGGCAATGTCAAATAAAACACTTCCTTCTTTAACGTAGTCTCCCAATTCCACGTCTCTTTTCATAACATAACCGGTATGATCCGATAAAATATCGAGCTCCTCCTTTATAGTCCCTGATGATTCTATGACATCTATTTGAGCGTCATTAAGTTTCCACAATTTTAGTTTATTGCGTGATGCAGTATATAACTGTGGATAAATATCTTTTGATTTAATGGCTTCAAAAAGCTCTTTTTGCGCTGTAATTAATTCCGGTGAATAAATTCGTAATAATTTTTGTCCATAAGACACTTTTTCTCCTGTGAAATTCACATACAAATATTCAATCCTCCCGGGAATATGGGATACTTGGGAATACAGTTTTCGCTCATCTGGTTGCACTCTGCCCAGTAAATGAATTTCTTTAATATCATTTGCTTTAACAACTTGCGTAGTTTGGATATTTGCCAACTGTATGGCGTCTTCACCTATAACTATTTCATCAGCGCCAATTTTTTCTTTTTCACCACCACCATCTTGATCGGCTACTGGTATTAATTTCATGCCGCAAATAGGGCAATTACCTGGTTTTTCCAATCTAAGATGTGGGTGCATGGCACAGGTCCATAACTGTGTTACGGGATCCTTTGTATATTCGTGCTCCCCTTCTTTATGGGTAGTTTCCTGATTTCCACCCGAGAAAACACCTCCTAATACAATGCCAAGAATTAAAATTCCGGCCGCAATGATGTAATTTTTATATTTTTTCATGATTTGATTTTTTTTTATTTTCCAATTAAATAATTCATAAATGCGATTGAGGCATTTTTATCTGTAAGTGCCTTTTCATATTCCAATTCATATCTTAACAAATCCCGTTCAATTCTTAAAACCTCTTCAAAATCCTTTGAATTTGTGGAATAGGTAATTATTAAAAGATCCAGGACTTTTTTGGCGATATTGGACTGGTTTAAATTTAACGCTATACGTCTGTGCCCATCTTTATATTCTTTTAATGTGTTTTCGTAAATGGTGCCCAAGGTATTTTTCTTGTCCTCTTTTCTAGAAATTTCGGAATCTTGCAGATATCTTGCTTCTGAAATCAATGCCTTGTATTTTTTCCGATATAAAGGAATGGTTAGCCCAACAGAAGGGAACACAAACGCATCTTTACCGTTATCTGAGACCGTTGACAAAGGATTGTTACCAACAACGGTATAGCCTAAACCAATATTGAATTTTGGAAGCCCTTCTTTCTTGGCAACCACTTCTTGATTTATAAAGGCATTGATTTTGTGGTCAATCCCTTTTAACTGGTGGTTTGATGCATAAATTTCTTCAAGCATATTTAATTGATCTAGGGGCATATTATCCTGCCATAGCAAGTCTGGCACGATGATTTCTGTTCTTTCATCTACATCTAATAAATTATTGAATTTAACCCGAAATACATCTTTAGTATCCAAAAATAATTCCAACTGATTTACTAAATCATTTATCTCCAGCTCAACACGCAATTCATCAACCACTGTTGCGGTGCCCGCTTCAATTTTTACCAAGGACAACCGCTTGAAAACTTCTAAAATCTCAATATTTTCTTTGGTTATTTCTATCGCTTTTTCAATAAAGTAATAGTTATAATAGGCTGTTTTTACTTCAAAAAACAGATTGGATTTGGTGTTTTCAAATTCTTCGTACTTGGCTTTTGCAAAATCGGTAGCGACATCAGCCCTTGCACCTAATAATCCAAACCACGGAAAACTTTGTGATAAACCAAAGTTGGCTCTTTGAGGACCGACCCTGGTCTCTGCCGGTTGAATAAAATACCCAAAAACAGCTTGAGGGTCGGGTAAGGTACCTACCTGAGGCACCTTTTCCATAGCAGCCATATATTCATTGAACGTTGCCCTTAGATCAGGACTGTTCTCGGCGGCAATTTTTAAATAATTATCCAGGTCTTCTTGGCCATAGACACTTGTGCCCAGTACCAAAAGAAGGCTAAAGAAAAATATATATTTCATATTCTTTATCATTTCTATATCTAATTTTAAGAATTAATGCTCTTTAAATGCTTTTTTACGCCATGTTCTTTCCACATACTGTATAAAACCGGTACAATAAACATGGTCATGACCTGAATTAACATACCTCCAAACGATGGAATGGCCATTGGTACTACCACATCGGCCCCTTTACCTGAGGCAGTCAATACCGGAATCAGTGCAATTACAGCCACTGCGGCCGTCATCATGGCCGGCCGTACCCTTTTGCTTCCTGCATGAAGCACACTTTCTCTAACTTCTTCAATAGAGGTTGGTTTTTCTTCTTCAAAAACTTGCATTAAATAGGTTCCCATGATAACGCCATCATCGGTTGCAATACCAAAGAGCGCAATGAATCCAACCCAAACGGCCACACTCAGGTTTATGGTATGCAATTGAAACAATTCCCGCATTTCCACTCCGGCAAAACTAAAGTTTAAGAACCAATCCTGACCGTATAGCCACAACATGATAAATCCACCTGAAAAAGCCACAAAGATACCCGAGAACACCATAAGTGATTGCAGTACCGATTTAAATTGGAAATATAAAATTAAGAATATCGCAATAAGCGCTATCGGCACCACAATTGCCAAGCGTTTCGAGGCCCTAATTTGATTTTCGTAATTTCCGGTGAAACGGTAGGTTACCCCAGCGGGTAGTACAAATTCACCACTATCCATTTTCTCTTTAATAAGCGCTTGGGCATCTTCAACCACATTGGTTTCTGCAAAACCCTGTTTCATATCAAAAATGATATATGAGGTTAAAAACGTGTCTTCACTCTTAATGATCTGTGGCCCTCTTACATAGGTTACCTCTGCCAATTCCCCCAATTCCACTTGCACGCCAGCAGGTGTTGGAATTAAAATCTTTTTAATGTCATCTGGGTTGTCCCTATATTCCCTGGCATATCTCATTCTAACCGGGAAGCGTTCCCTGCCTTCAACAGTTGTTGTTAGTTTTGTGCCACCAATGACGGTAGTTATATACATTTGCATGTCTTTAATGGTCAGGCCATAACGGGACATGGCTTGTCTGTTGAGTTTTATTTCCAAATAAGGCTTTCCAACCACACGGTCGGCAAAAACCGTAGGGGCACTCACACTGGGAACTTGTTGCAATATTTTTTCAAATTCGTACCCTACTTTTTCAATGGTTTCCAGATCGGGACCAAACACCTTGATACCCATTGGCGCCCGCATCCCTGTGGCCAACATGATCAACCGTGTTTGAATGGGTTGCAGTTTTGGCGCAGAGGTCAATCCGGGGAATTTAGTATGTTCTATGATTTCCTGCCAAATATCGTCCGGTTTTTTTATTCTTTCGCGCCACTGCCTAAAGTATTCCCCTTTTTTATCGGGCGTTAATTCTTCTTGTTTTATCTTTCTGAATTTATCTTGTCCATATTTATAGGTAGTGCCATCTTTTACTATAAAAGCATCATCCTCATTTACTTTAAACCTTACCTTATGGCCGTCTTCATCTACCATATATTCCGGAAGATAATTTATAGTGTTTTCCCACATGGAAATGGGCGCCGGGTCCAATGCCGAATTTACACGGCCCCATTTACCAACGGCCGATTCAATTTCAGGGATGGACATCACGTGCTTATCCAATTGGCCAATAATATCCATGTTTTCTGAAATGCTGGCATGTGGCATGGTGGTAGGCATATATAAAAAGGAACCTTCATCCAAAGCCGGCATAAACTCCTTACCAATGCCAGGGAAGGTTTTTTCCAAACTGTTCCATACCACATTGTCCTTGGCAAAGTTTGGTATAAAACCGAACATTTTGCTAAATCCTAACCAAGATAGTATCCCGAAGAAAAACACAATAATAGGAATCATTAAAAACTTCCACTTATTGTTTAAACACCATTTTAAAATGGGCTCATAAAAATGCACAATGGTCATTAATGTCCCTAAAACAGCTGTTATTATGATAATTACAAAAATAAAATTGATAAGTGTAGAGTTTGAGGCCCCCAACGGCATCCATTCAATGGTAAGAAAATACACAACAACCAAAATGGTAATTATAACATTAATAATATTGGCCAATTTTTCTGAATAAGGTAATTTAATCCTGTTGTTAAATAGACTCCTTTCTGGAATTATGGTCAATAAATTATTGATTCCTACCAAAATTAGGGCAACTGCAATAACACTGCCATAGGCAAACAAAAACACCAGGCCAAAACCAATTAACAACGAATTAAAAATTCGGCTCGATTTCTTCTTATCCAATCTTATGGAGAACAAGACCTGGGCAATAGCTGGAATAAACAAAATTCCTATGAACAACGAAGAAACCAGTGCAAAGGTTTTGGTCCACGCTAATGGCCTGAACAACTTCCCTTCTGAGGACTGCATGGCGAAAACAGGTAAAAACCCTATAATTGTTGTTGCCAGTGCCGTCATAATGGCAGACGCCACTTCAACCGTTGCCACATAAATTACTTGCACTAATTTTCTGCCCTTTACACCATGGTTTTCGGGCATTTCCAAATGCCGGATAATATTTTCGGTAAATACGATGCCCACATCGACCATGACACCAATGGCAATGGCAATACCTGAGAGTGCCACAATATTGGCATCCACATGAAATAATTTCATCAAAATAAAGGTCATTAAAACACCAATGGGCAGTAGCATGGAGATCAACACAGAAGCACGTAAGTTAAGCACTAACACAATAACCACCAATATACTGATTAAAATTTCATGGGAAAGCGATGACTCCAGCGTTCCTAACGTTTCCTGGATTAGGCCGGAACGGTCATAAAAAGGAACAATGGTAACTTTTGACACGGTACCGTCTGCCAAGGTTTTTTGTGGAAGCCCGGGAGCTACTTCCTCTATTTTGGCTTTTACCCCTTGAATAACCGCCAGTGGGTTGGCACCATATCGTGCCACAACAACACCACCGGCTGCCTCAACGCCTCCTTTGTCCAAGCCACCTCTACGTCCTTCTGGTCCAAATTGTACTTTAGAAACATCTTTTAAACGAATGGGGACTTTGTTGTTAACGGTAACAACACTCTCTTCCAAATCGGATAGATTTTTAATGTATCCTAAACCCCTAACCAAATATTCTGCCCTGTTAAATTCCAGTGTTCTGGCGCCAAGATCGAGGTTACTGTTTTTAACGGCATTCATAATCATGCTCACATCCACATTGTTGGCCTTCATGGCATCAGGGTCTATTTCAATCTGATATTCCTTTAAATAGCCACCAATAGTTGCCACTTCCGAAACCCCTGGTGAGGCCGTTAGGTAGTAGCGAACGTAAAAATCCTGAATGGTCCTTAACTCTTGTGGGTCCCAACCTCCGGTAGGCTTCCCTGTTTTAGGGTCTCTCCCTTCCAAAGTGTACCAATACACCTGGCCCAACGCCGTAGCATCTGGCCCTAAAGCAGGTGTCACAGAATTAGGTACCGTACCGGGCGGTAGTGAGTTTAATTTTTCAAGGATACGGGTCCTGCTCCAGTAAAAATCCACATCATCTTCAAAAATGATATAAATACTGGATAGCCCGAAAATGGAATTACTTCGAATGGTTTTTACATTAGGGATACCCAATAAAGCCGTAGTTAGCGGGTAGGTAATCTGGTCTTCAATATCCTGCGGCGTTTGACCGGCCCACTCCGTAAATACAATTTGTTGGTTTTCGCCTATATCGGGAATAGCGTCAACCGGTACCGGATTTCGTTCAATCAGCGAAAAATCCCAGTTAAAAGGAGCTGTTACAATGCCTCCTACAATAAAAGCAGTGAGTATTATAAATGTTATTAGCTTATTTTCAAGAAAATAGCGAATGGTGTTATTAAGCATATATGGTTTTGATTTTAAATTTTAATTTTTTTTGAAATCCAAATATAGGTACAAATAGTCAATTTCCAGACAAGTGGAACACAAAATTCTATCTCTCAAAAAAAAACGAAAGTTATTTGCACACCAGTAAAGTCTGTTTCATTAAAACTAAAGACTCAAATTAAGAAAGTCTCGTTAAGAATATGTAGATTCTTGACTAAAATAGGTGGAGAGTAATCATCTAAAGGAATGACTTTTTCATCAATCCCATTAAATAAATTAATATATGTGTAAACAAATGATGACACAAAAAGTTGTTGCTGAAATGATAGCTCAATATATGACATTATTAAATCATCTTGACCACAAACAAGAACCTTTTCATCATGGCAACAATTTTTTGAAGCAATTGAGCAGTCATCTGAGGTAAATGATGAGTTAGGCATTTCCATCACACAAGGACTCGCCTTTTTCAAAATAGCTGTATCTACCAAAGTATTTCCACAAAAATGCTTGTCAACGGTAAACGAAAACGTTGAGAACAGCACCAAAAGTGCCATTAAAAAAGATGCTATTTTATAAAAACCGTTATTCATTGGTGGCACAAAACTACAAAAATTTTAATTTAATAATTTTATTTAACATTTATTTAAACATTGCTGGATGTTTTACTCAAATCAAACATGAAAACTACCATTACTATAAACCCTTAAAAGTTAAACACTTTTTAACTTGAAATCAAGTTAAATGATTGTATCTTTTACTATAAACCTGAGTTCGATTGTTTGTTATCTATTTGAATATCAATTATTTAATAATAGTTTTTATGAATGATTTGTCATTCCGAACGAGGAACGAGGAGGAATCGCATTTTTATGGGATTTCTCGTCACTCATGCTTCGCTCCGTCGAAATGACAAGTATATGATTTTTAATTATTTAAGTCAATTTATTAGTTCTATGTAATAAATCAAACTCAGGTTATAACCAATTATTACAAATTATTAAATCAATGGTTTACCCATGATTTAATTACAGGCAAATGTATTAAATGGCTTCTTACCTAAATATGACCAATGTCATATTTCTTTTTTCAGATATTGCTACATTTGGTTCATTGTGAGATCAATGAACACTCATAAAATTTTGTTATTAAAACGTTATATACAAAAAAATTATTTAATTTAGGCATGATTTATTAATCAAAACTATGAAACTTCTATTTACCAAAATAGCATCCTTCTTTTTGGCAATTGGTATATTATACACCACTTCTTCTTATGCTGTGGACATGCATTTTTGTGGAAATACTTTGGTAGATACAGCTGTTTTTGGAAAAGCAAAAATTTGCAAGGATGGATTACTGAAAAGTACGTCTTCATCAAAAAACTGTTCAGTTCAGCAAAAGAATTGTTGTAACCATCAAACCATTGTTAAACTAGGTGATAATGCTTTTAATAAATTAAACCCCGAAAATGAAACCGAAACCTTCATTTTCCAAAATACATACTTTTATACCTATAGCCATCTTTTTGAAGGACAACAGGAAAACAAAATTCTTTTTGAAGAATATTTACCTCCTCTAATATCCAAGGACATATATATTCTTAACGAGACTCTCTTAATTTGATTTTCTGTACTGCAGATCAAATGTAATCTGCTCAGCCAAAAATATTCCGGTGGCTAAAATTTGTTGATGAATTTTTCAACAACCAGAAATAAATAAAAACAAATCAATTAAAGGCAACCCCTTTATGTTATTGAGCATAATACCAATTTCAACATTTTTAAAATCATGACTGCACAAAAAGAATTTTGGATAAAGAACATGGTATGCAGCCGATGCATTAAAGTTATCAAACAAGAGCTCCAAGATCTTGACGTACCCATAGTCTCAATAGAATTGGGTAAATTATTGATTGAAACCACAGACAAAACCAATGAGGAAATATTAAAAAGTGTAACAAAAGTACTTTACACAAATGGTTTTGAAATCTTACAAAGTGAAGCAGAAATGCTTGTGGAAAGAATCAAGATAATCCTAATAGAGTTATTGCTTGATTTGCCACTAAACATCAAAGTAAACTTATCCGCCTTATTGGCAGCAGCCCTTCATCGCGATTACAAAACATTGAGTAAACTTTTTTCATCCTTTGAAAAAACCACCATAGAAAAATATTTTATCAAACTTAAAATAGAAAAAGCAAAAGAACTCATCCAATTAAAGCAGTATTCGTTTTCAGATATAAGCTATTTATTGGATTATAGTAGCATAAACCATTTATCAAGACAGTTTAAGGACATTGTTGGGGTGAGTATGACTGACTATAAAAACACCGAAAACTGGAAGCGTAGTTTTTACGATGAAATTATATAAAAAGGAACGAAAGTTATGTAACCGAATAATCTGTGATATCAATATTTTTAACAATTAAAACCAATTAATTATGAACACAAAAAAAATGAGATTTAAAAACCCCTTAATTAGTACAGCTCTGGCAGGCTTGATGTATATCTTTTTTGTAAGCTTTGTTTACGCCCCTAAAAACGATTACGAAGCCGTACAGCAAAAAAAATGGGTAGCCCCTGCAAGTGCTGACAACATTGTAAATCCCTTAAAAGGAGATGCCGCTGCGGCCGCATCAGGCAAAAAAATCTACAAGGTAATGTGTTTTATATGCCATGGCCCAAAAGGCAAAGGAGATGGTATGGGAGGCGCTGGCTTAACCCCTAAGCCCGCTAATCTAACAAGTGAAGCGGTTCAATCACAGACCGATGGTGCCATTTTCTGGAAAATATCCGAAGGGCGTGCCCCCATGGCATCATACAAAGCTTCAATTCCAGAAAAAAAACGCTGGGAGTTGGTTAACTATATAAGAACCCTGAAACAATGAAAAAAACAATTACATTAATAATAGTTGTTGTTTGCAGTTTTAGCACTTATGCACAAACATACAATTTTGAATCAGATAGTACGGCAACAGAGCCATTCAAGCCTAGTAAAACACAATTTATGGTTCGTGGTTATGGCCATTCAGGGTTAAACTTCTTGACCACTGGAGACAAAAAAGAATCCTCATATGTAGGTTCCACGTTTGCACCCATTTTTTTATTCAAACACTCTGACAAGCTTATGTTTGAATCTGAATTGGAATTTGCATTAGAGTCCAATGAGCTTGTTATTGGCTTGGAATATGCTGACGTCATGTATGTTTTTAATAAAAATTTGATAGTAAGAGCAGGTAAATTTATTTTGCCCTTTGGCACGTTTATGGAACGCTTACATCCAGCGTGGATAAATAGGCTTGCTACAAGGCCTTTAGGATTTGGCCATGGTGGAATAGCGCCAGGTTCAGGCATTGGGGTAGAATTAAGAGGTGCCTTCGACTTGGGAGGACCCAAATTGAACTATGCCGTATATTCAACCAATGGGCCACGATTAAACGATGGCCAGAACGAACCTGATGAGGCCGGTATGTTAATATTTCAGAATTTTGAAGACAACAATACAAGTAAAGCTTATGGTGGTCGTTTAGGCCTTTTGCCTTTTGATGATTCTTCAACAGAAATAGGGTTTTCTGCCTATTCAACAAGTAATGCTGGCGCACCGGATTCAGACTATGAAGACGTTGGTGCTTTTCTTTATGCCATTGATTTTTCTTTTGTAAAACAAATCCCAGGAATAAGTGGCGTAGTGGATGTTAAAGCGCAATATAACAATTCCAACATAGATACCGCAACATTTATACATACGCACGGCGATACAAATGGGCAAGAATACAGTTTTAACAATGAGAGTAATTCCTTTTATACCCAATTAAGCTACAGGCCAACGATGTCTGAAAGTGATTTTATGAAAAAGCTGGAGCTTGTAGGACGGTTTTCCAACTTCAGAACTCCAATAGGATCTGAATGGGAAGAACGATCTGAACAGTATGCCTTAGGGATGAATTATTGGTTGACCTGGAGATCCCTAATAAAAGTGGACTACCAAACAACAGATGTTACAGGAGGTCATGACGGCATCTTCAGATCTGATGGGTTTTTCATCCATTGGGCCATAGGATTTTAATATAATAATAAAAAATAAAAGATATGAAACCTTTATATAAAATGTTAACAGGAATATTTGCCATATTCGCTATAGGACTTACCATTGTAGCTTGTTCTACACCCAAAGACGCCTATGCGGACGCAGAGGAAGATGACTTTATAATGGAAAAATCAGGAGCTCAATATTGGGGTGAAACCTGCAACAGATGCCATTTGGCACCTTCTCCAGCTGATTATAACGATACCGACTGGAGCACTATAGCTTTGCACATGCGGGTTAGGGCAAACCTGACCGCCAATGAAATCGCAAAAATTGAAACCTTTTTAAAATCCGCAAATTAATTAATAGCTGATGGCACATTCCCTTTTCTGTTTATGAAAATGGATCATAGGGAATGTGCTTATTAAAAACAAAAATTTAATAACTCAATAAATTAAACACCATGAGAACACTAACAATTATTTTATCAGTAATCACAATTGTAAGCTTAAGTAGCTGCAAGCAAGACACAGATTTGCAGGCATTGATGAAAAATGCCGATACCCGAAACGAAATGATGACTGCCATAGCAAACAATCAAGAGTATATGACCGAGTTCATGACCAATATGCACAATAGTGAAAACGCCATGCAAATGATGATGAAGGACAGCATGATGATGAAAAACATGATGGGCAACAAACAAATGATGCACGCCATGATGAAAGGTATGATGAGTGACGGAAAAATGATGGGCAACATGATGAAAATGATGCACGAAAAAGGCATGATGAGCGAAGACTGCATGGAGTCCTGTAAACAAATGATGAGCGAAAAAGGAATGGACATGAAAGGAATGGATATGATGGATGACATGAAAGGGGAAACCAAAGAAGACCATGCCGAGCATCACTGATTTATTAATAGTTAAAACCTAAAAAACAATGAAAAATCACTGGTTATGGATGGTTATTGGTTGTGGATTGCCACTCCTCTTCATCTTTTTGGCACCATCTTTTGGAATTGGCGGTGGCGCCACACTATTCATCTTTATAATAGCAATGTTTGCCGTTCATCTATTTATGCCCCATGGTTCGCATGGTCACAGCAACCATGACGGCCATAACGATACAAACCATAAACAAGATAATGAAGAATCACCGGGGAAAGCCCAAAAAGAAGAACATACAGGGCATCACCATCATTAAAAAAGCGATAAAATGAGCATACCCTAAAAATTGGTCGCAAATACCAATGAAGATATGCGGATTACATATGACTAATAAAAGACAATAAATATTTACATATGAAACGGAAATTTCAAATTGACGGCATTGGATGTGGAGGGTGCGTTACGAGAGTTAAAAAGGCTTTAGAGACGCATCCAAAAGTTGAAAAAACGGAAATTTTTCTAAATCCGAAAGGAGCTACAATCATCACAATGAAAGAAGCCCTTTCAGTTGATGAATTACAAAAGCAACTCAATACACTTGGGGGTTATACGATTACAGAAATAAATTAATAATAACTTAAAATTAAACATTATGCATTTTTACGACGGACATTTTGGAGGTATGCACCTCATATGGTGGATTATATGGATAGTTTTCATTGCTTGGATATTCTTTATCCCTGTAGAGATTCCATATCAAAAATCAAAAAAAGAGAACCCACTGGATATTTTGAAAAAACGATTTGCCAAAGGCGAAATATCCAAGGAAGAATTTGAAGAGGCAAAAAAAATCTTAAAATCAGACAACTAATTTAAAAACCAAAAATTATGCATCGATTACATGTTAAAAAACTGGGGTTTGCCTTCGGTCTAACAGGAGCCTTGATTTATCTGGGCTGTATGATTGTTATGACAACTGCTGGGCAAAAAGGAACTATAAGCTTTTTCAACAGCTTACTGCACGGATTGGACGCTACCAATATTATTAGAATGGATGTGCCACCAATAGAAGCTTTCTTCGGAATCATACAGATTTTTATTTTAGGATGGCTTATTGGGGCATGCATCGCTGCCTTTTACAATGCTCAACTAAAAACAAAATAATTTGAAGCCAAAATAAACGAAGATCATGGTGACAAAAAACATTAAAATAATATTGGTTCACGTATTTATTGGGACCAGTGTTTTCTATTTCCTCATACATCCATTCACCATGGTGGTCTATTGGTTTGAGTTTAGCCACACCCCTTTTTCTACAGTGTTATTTAAAGATATCCTGCAAGAACGTTTGCTAGGGTCTTTTACCTTTAATATGGCAGGAATGAGTGGTATCCTTACAGCACTTGGTGCCATTTTGGGGTTTTTTTCTGGTTTGTTTTGGATTAATTTCACCAAGACCAAAGACCTTATAAAAAAACAAGAGCGCCTTTTAAAACGAGATGTGCAAAAACTAATAGAATTGGGCGAACATGATTGGGTAGAATTTAAATCGTCCATACGCTACGACTATTTTAAAAAAATACCCAATAGAGAACTGGAGGTTGTCATTGCCAAAACCATCGTGGGCTTTATGAATGCCAAAGGTGGTAAATTGATTGTTGGGGTAGATGATGAGGGCAATATCCTCGGTCTGGAAAACGATTTTAAAACCCTTAAGCACAAAAACAGGGATGGTTTTGAGCGGGAAGTATTCCGCATAATTTCAACCTATATTGACCGTGAAGCATGCTTTAGCAGTCATGTATCGTTTTATGACCTGGAAGGAAAGGATATTTGCTTGGTAGATGTTGAGCCTTCCCCACATCCCGTTTATGTGAATGACGGTAAAAGCACAACCTTTTATGTTAGGACCGGCAATGCTACCTACCCACTTTCAGTAAAAGAAACCGTTTCATATTTAAACCTTCAAAAAAAATAAAGATATGCAATACGTTTGGTTTATTTGGTCGTTAATAATCCTGATTATTTGGGCCATAATCTATGTCAGTAAAAAAGACTTTAAAAAAGAAATGCTCAAAATGAGCTTGATTACCATGCCTTTTGGCCTTACAGAACCCTTGTTTGTGCCAGAATACTGGTTTCCACCATCGCTGTTCAATTTAGCGGAAAATACAGGCTTTGATATTGAAAGCATAATATTTTCTTTTGCCATTGGTGGTATAGGCACCGTACTTTACCGTATTATTTTTAAAAGAAACCTTTTGGAAATACCTCATACAGAACGCTATCACCAAAAGCATAAATTACATATTTATATTCTTTTTGTGCCGGTAATTGTATTTATTGTGTTAAGTGTTTTTACTGCATTAAATCATATTTATTGTGGTGTCATTGCTTTGTTTTTAGGTAGCTTGGCCACTTTATATTGTCGTCCGGATTTAAAGGGGAAGATATGGGTAGGAGGTGTTCTTTTCTCCATACTCTACTTTATTTATTTTGGAAGCATTCTCCTTTTTTACCCAGAGTATGTAGAATTATACTGGAATTTAGATAACCTGACCCACATACTTGTCTTAGGGGTTCCTCTTGAAGAATTATTATTTGCCTTCACTTTTGGAATGTACTGGTCGGGATTATATGAACATTTGTATTGGAGGAAGCTCATAAAAATCAATTAAATTATTAAACCTTAAATATATTAACAATTAAATTATTAAACAATGAGAACAAGAATTAAAATTTTAGCATTAAGCACCTTAACTATTAGCCTATTAAGTATAAGCTGTAATAATTCAGGTAAAAAAGCACGAACTGAAAAAGAAATAGTAAAAGAAATCGTCGAAAAAGAAGCGCAACATGTAAAAAAAGAAGTAAAGCTTAAAACCAGCTTTGTTTGCTTTGTGAATAACAATTATATGGGAATTGAACAAATTCCGGTTGAAGTTGAAGGTAAAACATATTATGGTTGTTGTGAAGATTGTGTAGGCAAATTAAAGAACCTAAGAGAGACAAGATATGCTATTGATCCTTTAACAGGAACAGAGGTAGATAAAGCTACAGCTTACATTGTTTTAAAACCCAATAGTGGTGCTGCCGTTTTATATTTTCAATCGGAAGAAAATTACTTAAATTACATTAAATCTTAATGTAATTTAAATCAACAAGGCTCTTCAAACAGTCGTCATTGCACCAAACCACTATGATTGAAAATCAATAGGGTTTAACTGGCAATAAAATTGATGGAGGTATTTGGTTATTAGGTTATGGGGCTACCTGCCTACTGGCAAACAGGTCTTTATGGAAGGCAACAATAACTTAATAACCAATAAGGCATTAACAAAAAAGACCACATTGTTTGACAGCAACCTGTACTTATACTATGGTATTGAAGATACACAGACAGCAATGACCAAACAAAATATAAATACTGAAATGAATAAACTTAAAAAAACAAAAATCGCCAAGAAAACAATTTTCGGTATTTCAGGTTTTATCTGCTTACCAGAGTCCAATCTGCCTCGCATAGTAATTATTGGCGGAGGTTTTGGGGGTTTGGCATTGGTTGAAAAGTTAAAAAATAAAGACGTTCAAGTGGTACTGTTGGATAAAAATAATTTTCATCAATTCCAGCCTTTATTTTATCAGGTGGCCACGAGTGCCCTTGAACCAGATAGCATTGCTTTCCCTTTTAGAAAACAAATCAGTGGTTATAAAAACGTGTCTTTTCGATTGGCAAATGTAAAGGAGATCCAACCCGCAGCCAATACCCTTATTACCGATAAAGGTAGTTTAACATATGACTACCTGGTCTTGGCAACTGGCACAGAAACCAATTTTTTTGGCCTTGAAAATGTGGAACGAAACTGTTTGGGGATGAAAGACATCAGGGACTCCCTTAATATTCGCCATATGATGCTGCAAAATCTAGAACAAGCGGCAATTACCTGTGATGATGAGGAACGTGCTGCCTTAACCAATTTTGTGATTGTTGGCGGTGGTCCTGCAGGCGTTGAAATGGCAGGTGCTTTGGCCGAATTTTGCAAATTCATCCTTCCAAAGGACTACCCTGAATATCCTGCTTCAATGATGCATATTTATTTAGTGGAAGCATCTGGTGAACTATTGTTAACCATGTCTAAAAAAGCCTCTTTAAACACCTTAAAATATTTAAAAAGACTAGGTGTTAAAGTTTTATTGAATGAATCGGTCATTGACTATGATGGTAAGGTTGTCCAAACAAAAAGTGGCAATAACCTTGTAGCCAGAAACCTTATTTGGACAGCAGGAGTTAAAGGCCATTTTCCTAGCGGAATTGATAAAGAACATATAACAAATGGAAATCGCCTAAAAACAGATGCGTATTTAAAGGTAGAAGGTTATAATAATATATATGCCATTGGGGATATTGCTTCGTTAATTTCAAAAGACACCCCAAAAGGACATCCTCAGGTTGCCCAGGTAGCCATTCAACAAGGTAAACATCTTGCCATGACATTGATGAACCAAATTACTGAAAAACCATCAACGCCTTTTAAATATAAAGATAAAGGATCGCTGGCAACTGTGGGAAAACGACGCGCTGTAGCAGATTTAGGAACCTTTAAGTTTGCAGGGTACTTTGCTTGGTTGCTTTGGTCTATTGTCCATTTAATGTCAATAAGCGGTTTCAGGAATAAGTTGATGGTTGGTTTTAATTGGACGGTTAGCTATTTCACCTATGAAAAAAGCAATAGGCTTATCATTAGGAATTTTAAACCAAATTCATCATATAATACTAAAAAAACAATTAAGAATGAAAAATAACAGTGGAGATAATCAAAAACTATCCCTAATAGGTTCTATATCACTAGGTACGGGCGTAATGATTGGTGCCGGCATATTCGTTCTTATGGGACAAATAGCAGAGTTGGTTGGCGATTTGTTTCCAATTGCTTTTATTGCAGGTGCTATTGTAGTG
>TARA_R110002050_G_scaffold185051_1_pt1 | contig 20389 bp, 17 predicted proteins | sample TARA_R110002050 | Tara Oceans TARA_R110002050 (sample SAMEA4396988) | marine metagenome | biome: Polar Biome; feature: [DCM] deep chlorophyll maximum layer (ENVO:01000326); material: water (ENVO:00002006), including particulate matter (ENVO:01000060) such as... | depth 25 m
TATGGGACGGACAAAATTCTTTGTCAGAATTTTAAAATTTCTTTTCGAAGCATTTCAAAAGCCTTATTTACAGCCTTTTGCACAATTCTTTCACGCTGGCTCCCCAAATGATATTTCTCTACCACCACAGCTTCGGGGCTAGCAACTGCAATAAACACAGTTCCTACCTCCGCATCCGAGTCTCCTTTTGTTGGACCTGCGTTCCCAGTAGTGGCTATAGCAAAATCGGTCTTCAGCATATTTCGCAGATTAGTGGCCATTTCAATGGCTACTTCCGCGCTCACTACTGAAAATTGTTCAATAGTTGTTTTGGAAACTTTAAGGACCTCTATCTTGGTTTCTGTGGCATAGCTTACAATACTCCCTTTAAAATAGGCGGATGCACCTGGCATACTCGTAATCTGTTGGGCTATTTTACCCCCGGTACAACTCTCCGCCGTACCCATTGTCATCCTTTTTTTTGTCAATAATTGGGCAATCACCGATTCTACAGATTCTCCCCCCTCCTCACCGAAGACAATATCGCCCAAGAGGTTTCTAATTTTCTCCGCCTCCAACTCCACCATGGAGTTTAGCTCCTCACTATTGTTTCCCTTTGCAGAAAGTCTAAGCCTAACGGACCCAAGACTTGGTAGATAGGCCAATTTTACCATACTGGGCAGATTGTCCTCCACAGAGGATATCCTATCGGCCAGCGAACTTTCCCCCATCCCATAGGTAATAATGGTCTTATGGACAATATAAGGCCGCTTAAACTCTTGTACTATTCTAGGAATGACCTTGGATGTTATTAAATTTTTCATCTCGAAGGGTACACCTGGCAATGAAACGAAGACCTTTCCATCTTTTTTTAACCACATACCGGGCGCTGTACCAAATTCATTGTGGAGTACATCGGCCGTAGAAGGCACCAAGGCTTGATTTTTGTTGACCTCCAACAAAGGTATTCCCAAGTGTTTTTTAAAGATAGCCTCCACATGGGACAACACTTCCTTGCTTTCCACCAGGGTATCATTGAAATACTCGCACAGCGTATGTTTGGTGATATCATCTTTGGTAGGGCCCAATCCCCCCGTTATTATAATAATGTCGGCTCTAGATTCCGCTTCCTTAAGAGCTTCGAGAATATGAAGCCTTTCATCCTGTACTGAAGAAATCTGATATACGGAAACCCCTATCTTATTTAGTTCCTGGGCAATGAAGGCCGAATTTGTATCTATAATTTGACCAATGAGAATCTCATCGCCAATAGTTATGATTTCGGCAAACATTAAATCTTAAAGTCATTTTTCAATTCTGAAACCACTTGATCTACGTCCTTTTTAAGTAATGGCACCAAACGCTCAATTTCTTCAGTATCCTCTACCTTTTTTCCCAAAGTCTCTATCTGAAGGGCTATTTCTCGGGTTTGTTCCATGCCCAATAAATCTACGTTAGGTTTAATCTTATGTGCCAGTTTATATACGCTATCATAATTTTTTACCCCCAATGCTTTCTCAAGTTCATCCAAATCCTGAGGAACTTCTTCCAAAAAAACAGCTACGACAGATTTAATAAATTCATCATCACCTTCTGCCATTTCATTTATCTTGTCCAGATTATAAATCATCTATTTTATATTTAATGAGAACATTTGTTCATTCTCCAATGTACCCGAAAGATAATCATTTGCACTTATTCTACCAACACCGGCAGGGGTACCGGTAAAAATAATGTCTCCCTTTTTCAAAGTAAAAAAACTAGACGCGTAGGAAATTATATCATCTATCTTCCAAAGCATTAACCCGGTGTTACCATCCTGAACAACTATATTGTTCTTTTTAAGTTGGAAATTTAAATTATTTACATCATCAAAATTGGATTTTGGCAACCATTTACCTATAACCGCAGATCCATCAAAACCCTTGGCCTTTTCCCAAGGCAATCCTTTTTCCTTTAATCGAGATTGTAGATCCCTAGCCGTAAAATCGATTCCCAAACCCACCTCATCGTAATAATTATGTGAAAATCGCGAATCTATATGCTTTCCTACTTTTTTAATTTTCACCAACACTTCCACTTCGTAGTGTATATCCTCGGAAAATTCAGGTATATAAAAATCCTGTTCTTTAGGCAAAACGGCCGAGTCCGGCTTAATAAACAAAACCGGATCTGAAGGCCTCTCGTTATTCAATTCCTTTATGTGATCCACATAATTGCGACCAATGCAAATAATCTTCATATTACAGAGTGATGTTCGGCAATTGACTTTGGGCATTTGTTTTGGAAAAGTAGGACAAGTAACCTTTTTGAAAATCGGTAACTACCATTATCCCAAATACTTAGCCCAATTTGTTGTTCAATTTGCTCAATTTTATTTGGGTCAAAACCTTTTTTGTGTACAATGGAAAATCGGCATTTAAGATCCAACCAAAATACCCAGGTTCCTTTTCCAGAACAGCATGCACCTTTTTGCCCTTATGCTTTCCAAAGGAAAAAATCTCCTCCCCCTCTTCATCCAACACAATAAAGCCCGCAAAATCAACCGCTTGTTTCCTAGTAGTAAATTCGGATAGCTTTTTAATATTGTTCTCCAATTCAGGATAACGGTCCAATTGCGACAATAACACTTCATAAGTAGCCATGGTATCGGCCTCAGCACTATGGGCATCCACAAGGTCTTTATCGCAATAAAACTTATAGGCAGCTTCCAAGGTTCTTTTCTCCATTTTGTGGAAAATGGTCTGCACGTCCACAGAAACCGTATTCTTCATGTCAAAATCTATTTCGGCCCTGAGCATCTCCTCGGCCAACAGAGGAATGTCAAAACGATCCGAATTATAGCCTCCCAAATCGCTATCCTTTATCATTTTGTAAATTTCCTTGGAAAGCTGTTTAAATGTAGGTTCGTTGGCCACTTTTTCATTGGAAATGCCATGAATGGCAACTACCTGGGCAGGGATTTCCATTTCCGGGTTCACCAACCATGTTTTGCTCTCCCTATTTCCATTTGGATACACTTTCAAAATAGCTATTTCCACTATCCTATCTTTGGCAACATTAGTTCCCGTGGTCTCCAAATCGAAAAAACAAATTGGTCTTGTAAGCTTTAATTGCATGTTGTAGGTTCTTTATACAAAGATAGTTTTTACAAAGGTTTTGACTAAAAATAGCCCCACAAAATGTTTAAAATCCTTTTAGAAGCAGGGAAATTCAAGAATATCCATCAGAATTAAACACACAACTCCACAGACCAGCGGAACAAACCATGCTAAAAAGCATAATTAAAAATAACAAGGAAAATAAATCAATCCCAGGGATTTATTAAACTTCCCTATTCTCGTCCCAGGCCTCCAAATAATCGGCTACAGCCTTTACAAACATTCCTCCCAAAGCCCCGTTCACTACCCTGTGATCATAACTATGGGACAAATACATCTTACTTCGAATGGCTATAAAATCGCCCTCTTTGGTTTCGACTACTGCGGGTATTTTACGTATAGCCCCCAATGCCAATATACCCACTTGTGGTTGATTGATAATTGGCGTACCAAAAACACTGCCAAAGGTACCCACATTGGTAACGGTATAGGTACCATCCTTCACCTCATCTGGTTTTAACGCATTATTCCTTGCCCTCTTGGCCAAATCGTTGACCGCTTTGGCCATACCTACCAGATTTAACTGATCGGCGTTTTTAATCACGGGAACAATCAAATTTCCATCGGGCAAGGCCGCTGCCATACCAATATTGATATTCTTTTTCTTTATGATGGTATCGCCATCCAAGGATATATTCACCATGGGATACTTTTTTAAGGCAATGGCCACCGCTTCCATAAAGATAGGGGTAAAGGTTAGTTTCTCGCCTTCCCTTCTTTCAAAGGCATCCTTGACCTTATTTCTCCAATTGACCACGTTGGTCACATCAACCTCAACAAAACTTTGCACGTGGGCCGAAGTAGCAACACTTGCTGTCATATGCTGGACAATCAATTTACCCATACGTGTCAAAGGAATATGCTCGTCGCCATTAATTGGCAGCTCCTTCTCCAAAGTCGGTTTAACCTCCTCCTGTTTTGTTTCCTCCTTTTTGTCGGGAACAGGTTTGGCAACTTGTTCCTCCATTTCTACCACAGGCATTGCATTCTCTTGCTTTTTCTCCTGAAAAGGCTGCCCTTGGCCCACCTTGCCCGAAGCAACATAATCCAAAATATCGTTTTTGGTTACCCTACCCTCACTTCCAGTGCCATTTATGGTATCCAACTCCGCCAAGGTAATTCCCTCCTGCTTTGCTATATTTTTTACCAAGGGAGAATAAAAACGATCGGTTCCACTATAATCAATTACCGGCGCGCTAGTACTTTCCTTGGCACTCAAAACCGCAACTTCCAATTCCTCTACCACTTTGTTCGAAACATCATCCTTTACAGAAACACTATGACCATCCCCTTCATTATCAGACTCTAATCCGCTTCCATTTATTTCTATAATGGCAACGGTCTGGCCTACTTTAACAACATCGTCTATTTTGAATAATTTCTCCACTAAAATGCCATCTACCTCGCTAGGAACCTCAGAATCTACCTTATCCGTGGCTATTTCAAAAACGGCTTCATCCATTTCTATGGTATCGCCAACTTCCTTCAGCCATGAGGTAAGTGTTGCCTCTGCAACACTTTCTCCCATTTGTGGTAATTTTAGCTCAAATTTTGACATATCCTTATTTAATACACTTGTAATGATTAATAAATTGCAAAACTAACAAATAAAAGGTCGTATTTTTGATTTTTATTCATTCTTTTTACTAACAACTCCTATACTTTTAATGAATTCTCAAACGGAATTCTATTCAGAATACTTCTCCCCAAAGTTACCTCATCCGCATACTCCAATTCATCTCCCACCGCAATGCCCCTTGCAATGGTTGAAGTTTTTATGTCCAGACCTTCTAATTGCCTGTAAATATAAAAGTTGGTGGTATCCCCCTCCATTGTAGAGCTTAATGCGAATATTAATTCCTTTATTTTTCCCCGTTTTGCTTTGTCCACCAAGGAATAAATAGACAGATCCTGGGGCCCAACACCTTCCATAGGGGAGATTTTCCCTCCTAGGACATGGTACAACCCTAAAAACTGACCTGTATTCTCTATGGCCATCACATCCCGAATATCCTCTACCACACAAACAAGACTTTCGTCCCTTCTGGGGTTTGAACATATCTCACACACCTCCACATCGGAAATATTATGGCAATTTTTACAGAATTTGATATTGTCCTTTAAATTGATCAATGCATTTGCCAATCTAGCGGTTTGCTCCTTTGGCTGTTTTAAGAGATGTAGGACCAACCTCAGCGCGGTACGTTTTCCTATACCTGGTAATTGGGACATCTCATAGACCGCATTTTCCAATAATTTAGATGAAAATTCCATAACCACAAAATTACAATTTTATACCATTAATTTAAGGCATTCCCACTAAAAGTAAATTTCAAGCATTTTACAATTCATATCATCAAGGCCCAACGATAAATACTTGCCATTAGTTTTAAATGTGAATATGCCCTGCAAATTGAATGTTGGCAAATCACCTTTCTTATCGTACCATTTTCCACTGTAAATGCTTTCCCAATATCTGCTTACCATTTGTCGAAACAAATAACCTTTCATCGATAGGCAACTCAATACGTTATAAATAATTTTCAGATTCAAAACAGTCCATCAAATTGACCCCTAATTCACACAGGTGTAACAAGGCATATGGAACCAACACAAGGAACAATCTTCTTACATTCTGATTTACAACAAATTAAACACACACCCCACAACATACATTTCACAATCCACTCCCTGAGACTTGTATTTATTAATACTAAATGCCATCAATTTAAAGTCGTTTTACAGGAAATTAAGATAAAGTTGTGAGTGGTATATTTTGATAATAAAATAATTAACCCTTATTTTGTTCAAGGCATAGTTCCCCCAGTCCTATAGCCGCAATGCAATTTGAATTTATTGGCTTATTTCTTAAAAAGAACGGCACCCAAAAATTGGTGTTAACACTCTGCTATATTGAAGTTAAAGTGTGTTAATACTTGTAAGAAGGTAATGGAATATTCGTACTTTAAGGTGTATATAAAAATTTTGGTCATTGATAACGCTATATATTTATAGTTAATGGTTAGTGTTTAGTATAGTCTATCAATGAAAGAAACCCGGGACATATGTTCCGGGTTTTGTTTTTATATATTATAATTTTGAATCCTTTACCACCTTATTATAGCGCTGCCCCAAGTAAATCCGCTACCAAAAGCGGCTAGCACTACCAAATCCCCAGACTTGATTTTTCCCTGCTCCCAAGCTTCGGTCAAAGCAATGGGTATGGAAGCCGCAGTAGTATTGCCGTATTTCATAATATTATTGAATACCTGATCATCCCCTAGCCCGAATTTCTTTTGGATATATTGGGATATCCTCAGATTGGCCTGATGTGGCACCAACATATCTATTTCCTTTGCCTCAAGATTGTTGGCCTTTAATCCTTCAATGATTACTTCACTAAAACGGACCACCGCGTTCTTAAAAACAAATGGGCCGTTCATATAGGGCAAATAGGACTCATCGTTGGGGTCATTATCCTCCAAAATATCCGTTACCCAACGCTTTCCCATTCCTGGTGCTATAAGGGACAATTCCTCGGCGTGCTGTCCTTCGGAATGCAAATGGGTGGAAAGAATGCCCTTCTGGGCGTCTTCCTCCCTACTTACGATGGCAGCCCCGGCCCCATCGCCAAAAATCACCGATACCCCCCTACCCCTGGTAGTCATGTCAAGGCCATGGGAATGTAGCTCGGAGCCGATTACCAAAACATTTTTATACATCCCAGTTTTTACATATTGATCGGCAATAGACAAGGCATAAATAAATCCAGAGCATTGGTTGCGCACATCCAGGGCTCCAACGGTCTTTATATCCAAATCCCTTTGTACCAAGACCCCGGGACCAGGAAAATAGTAATCGGGACTCAATGTGGCAAAAACAATGAAATCGATATCATTTTTATCTATTCCAGAGCGTTCTATAGCAATCTTTGCCGCTTTAACCCCCATAGTGGTAGTGGTATCCCCGTCGCCTTTTTTAACATGCCGTCTTTCCTGGATACCGGTACGCTCCTGAATCCAAGCATCATTGGTGTCCATTATTTTAGACAAATCATCGTTGGTAACCACATTTTTTGGTACATAGTAACCAAGACCCGTTATTTTTGAATTGAACATCTGTTGGAAAATTAAGTTATTAGGGAGCCAAGGCTCCCCTCTTTTTCTATTATAAAATCTAAAATATGGGAAATAATTTTAGTTACATCCAATTTAAATAAAAATATATTGGAATATAATGATATTGATCATAAGGCCATTGGGAGAATTTCAATACACACAATGGCATTTGGAGTATTTTCAACCCCCTAAAAAATGTCAGTTTGTCACTTCCACCAACAATGGTATTTTTTTTGACAGTGTTAAGTCGTTAAACTAAAAAATATAGAAGTATGGCCACAGGCAAGATCAATGTTTCCGTAGAGAACATATTTCCGCTCATAAAAAAATTCCTTTACAGCGACCATGAAATATTTTTACGGGAGCTTATTTCGAATGCAACAGATGCAACCTTAAAACTTAAGCACCTTACCACCATTGGAGAAGCCAAGGTTGAATATGGAAATCCACTTATCGAGGTAAAGATCGATAAGGAGGGAAAAAAGATCCATATCATTGATGAAGGTGTAGGTATGACCGAGGAGGAAGTACAAAAATACATCAATGAAATTGCATTTTCCGGGGCTGAAGAATTCTTGGACAAATACAAGGATTCTGCCAAGGACTCAGGAATTATTGGCCATTTTGGACTTGGGTTTTATTCGGCCTTCATGGTAGCATCCAAAGTGGAAATTATCACCAAGAGTTATAAAGACGAGCCTGCAGCACATTGGATCTGCGATGGTTCGCCCAATTTCACCCTAAAAAAGGCCAAGAAAACCACCCGTGGTACGGAAATAATCCTACACATCGCGGATGATTCCACAGAATTTTTGGAAGAAGGTAAGATTGGCACACTACTTCGAAAATACAACAAGTTTATGCCAATCCCGATTAAGTTTGGGACTACAACGGAAACTCTTCCCAAACCTGAAGGAGCAAAAGAAGAAGACCCTGCACCTACAAAAGAGGTAGACAATATAATTAACAACCCCAACCCGGCATGGACCAAACAGCCAACGGAATTGAAGGAGGAGGATTATAAGGAATTCTATAGGGAACTCTACCCAATGCAATTTGAGGAACCTTTATTTCACATACACTTAAACGTTGATTATCCTTTTAACCTTACAGGGATTTTATATTTCCCAAAACTCACCAATGATTTAAATACCCAAAAGGATAGGATTCAATTATACCAAAATCAGGTATTTGTCACTGACAACGTGGAAGGAATCGTCCCTGAATTTTTGACCATGCTCAGAGGGGTCATCGATTCTCCGGATATACCGTTGAACGTTAGTAGGTCTTACTTGCAGGCCGATGGTGCGGTCAAGAAAATATCGACCTATATCACCCGTAAAGTTGCCGATAAATTAAGCTCTTTATTTAAAAATAACAGAGAAGATTTTGAGGCAAAATGGAACGATATCAAAATCGTTATCGAATATGGTATGCTTTCGGAAGACAAGTTCTTTGAAAAAGCGGATAAATTTGCATTGTACCCAACTGTGGACGGCGCCTTCTATACTTTTGAGGAACTACAGGAAAAAATAAAGTCGAACCAAACGGACAAGGACGATAAATTAGTAATCCTTTATGCCTCCAATAAGGAGGAACAGCACAGTTATATAGAGGCTGCCAAGGCCAAAGGATTCGAGGTCTTACTGTTGGATTCGCCTATAGTATCGCATTTAATGCAAAAACTGGAAACCTCCAAGGAGAAAATTTCCTTTGCACGTGTGGATGCGGATCATTTGGACAATCTCATCAAAAAAGAGGACACCCAAATTTCCAAGCTGTCCGATGAGGAGAAAGAAGTCTTAAAAACCGATATCGAGACTGCCATCAACAATAAAAGCTATACCGTTCAATTGGAGGCCATGGATAGTAACTCCTCTCCGTTCATTATAACGGAACCTGAGTTTATGAGGCGTATGAAAGAAATGCAGCAAACCGGCGGTGGTGGAATGTTCGGTATGGGAAATATGCCGGAAATGTACAATTTGGTAGTGAATACAAATCACGAGTTGGTTTCGGAGATTTTAAACACAAAAACGACCAAAAAGAAAGAGCGACTCATTAACCAGTCCCTTGATCTGGCACGTTTGTCCAAAGGTCTATTGAAAGGTGAGGAACTTACCAAATTCATTAAAAGAAGTTATGAAATGGTGAAATAATCATTTTTCACAGACAATTTAGAGGCTGAATTACTTAGGTAATTCAGCCTCTTTTATTTATATCTTTACCCAATGGATTTCCCTTGGCACCATTACCTTCTAGGATTTATTTATGTCATTGCCGGTATCATGCATTTTATGGTTCCCAAAATATACCTGAGAATAATGCCCAGGTATTTGCCCCATCATAGACTCTTGGTATTCCTAAGTGGACTGGCCGAAATTCTTCTGGGCATAGGCCTATGCTTTCCCGCAACCAAAAATGTTTCCATTATCGGCATTTTATTAATGTTGACCATATTTCTATTGGTACACCTCTATATGTTGAAGGGCAAAAAGGAAGGAGCAGGTATCCCAAAGTGGATCTTACTTCTTAGAATCCCACTTCAATTTGTCCTTATGTACTGGGCGTATACTTATTTAGGCCTATAAATTGATTGCACCCTCCGTTCCACAGTTGCCCCCTACATCTGCACCTTCTAGGTGGACATTGCTACTCTTACTAGTTTTAGGTTGCCAATAATTTTACTATGTGATTCGATTAAATTTTAATATTATTATGTTCCGTCAACAATATTATATTAGGAGTATTTCTATCTTTATGATATGAAAATTATCTCCACCAATATTGGAAAAGTTACCAGCTTTCTCTGGAATGGCAGGGAAGAGCAAACAGGGATATTTAAATACCCTACGAACGATCCTCTTTTTCTTGGCAAAACGGATGTTCTTAAAGACACCGTTATAGATAGGGAGCATCATGCTGGAATCAACAAAGCCTGTTATCTCTTTTCATCTGCTCACTACCCATTTTGGAAAACAAGGTATCCAGTATTGAATTGGGACTGGGGAATGTTCGGAGAAAACCTTACTGTGGAGGGTATGGATGAATCCCAAATGAGGATCGGTGACATATACAGCATCGGTAGTGCGTTGGTACAGGTTTCACAACCTAGGGAACCTTGTTATAAGTTAGGGGTACGCTTTAATGATCCCAAAATTTTAAAGCAATTTGTAGATTTTGGTTATTCGGGCACTTATGTACGTATTTTACAGGAAGGCCCTGTAAAAAAAGAGGACCCCTTAATTTTGGTCGAAAGATCCGAAAACACCCTTACCGTAAAGGAGTGCTTCCAAATAATTCTTTCGAAAGAAAAGGACCCCATAATATTACAAAAGGCCATCAACAACCCGGCATTACCGAAATATAAAAGGGATCGACTTAAAAAATTTTTATCCCTATAAATAAAATAGGGGCCAAAGGCCCCTATTTTTCACTTTAATAGTATTTACTTTTCAATAAATTAATTCACCGAAATTGTTTCGTAATAGACATTGGTGCCTTCACTTACAGATACTGTGTAATCATCCTTTACAGCAGTACTAAAGTTGAATACCTTTCCAACAACCAATTCCTTTTCAAATTTTTGGGTAAAGACAACTCTGTTGGCACTATCCACAACATTAATAACTACTGGATTTAACTTCTGGTTGAAGTAGTTCAAATAAAGAACATCCCCATTTTTCCTAAAGAATGGTTTTGTTACTTCGTCACGGGCTATAATGTTTACCTCAGAATCCTCTACACTTATTGTGAACTCTACTGTCCTGATAAGACTTTCCATCCTTAAATAATAAAGACCTTCTTCCAATTTGGACAAATCGAACTTCTTGGTATAATCTTCATCTTCCTTAATATTCTCCATGAATATTTGATGCTTCCCGGTATCGGTCAAGGTCAATGTAGTAGATTCAGTTTGCTTATTTAACTTAAGAACCAATCTTTTGGCTTCTTTAACTGTTGTCAAGTACATTCCTGGGTCATTGGCCATTGCTAAAGTACTACTAAGTAGCAAAGCTGCCATTGCTGTTAATTTTAAAACTGCTTTCATAACATTTAGGATTTAATATTAATAAATCATTTATGGGACAAATGTAGAACAGGAATTCCCCTCCCACTACTCCATAATTCCCCACTTTCTATTCTATTTTACCATCATGCAATATTAAATAATTGTTAACAGGTTAATTTTAGACACATTTAAGTTAAATTTGCATAGAATTGTCTAAAATGGCAGTATTACCTTTACTTAACCTAATGAAATTAACATATGATACCTAAACCTACCTTTGAGGTCATAGAGCCCGACTTCGGTCATTCTTATACCTATCAACAGTTTGATGAACACACCCCTAATAAAATTGGAGTATGGCATTATCATCCTGAAATTGAACTGGTTTATGTTAATGGAGGTTCCGGAAAGCGACAAATTGGAAGCCACGTTTCCTATTATACCGATGGCGATTTGATTTTAATAGGTTCCAACCTACCGCATTGTGGATTCACAGATGTGCTTACCGGCAACAAAAATGAAAGTGTGGTTCAAATGAAACAGGATTTTTTAGGCAACGATTTTTTCAACATCCCCGAAATGAAAAAAATTCAAAGCCTTTTTCAAATAGCCAAAGGAGGTGTAGCTTTCACAGGTAGTACCAAGAAAAAAATTGGTGAAAAAATAGAAATCATGGAGTATCAGACAGATTTTCAACGTCTACTCTCCATTCTTAACATCTTAAATGAATTGGGAAATTCCAAGGAATATCAAGTATTGAACGCCCAAGGCTTTTCGCTTCAAACGGAAGTGAAGGATAATGACAGGATAAATATTGTCTTCAATTTCGTAAAAACAAACTTCAAGGAGGAAATAACACTAGAGGAGATTTCCGATTTGGTGAGTATGACGGTACCGTCGTTCTGCAGATACTTCAAAAAAATAACAAATAAGACCTTCATACAATTTGTCAATGAGTGTAGATTGGTACATGCCTCAAAATTATTGGCAGAAAAACCCATTAGTATAACAGAAGTATGTTTTGAAAGTGGCTTCAACAATTTCTCACATTTCAACAAGTCCTTTAAAGCATTCACTGGCCAGAATCCTTCCGAATACAGAAATGAACTGAAAAGTGTACTTCAATCTTGAACCCGTTTTTGACCAACAAAATAGAACTTCCACTCCCGGATAGCGAAATAATCTATTATCCCAATTTTTTAAAAACAAGTGAAGCGGATCATTATTTAAAGATAATTAGAGAAACGACCCCTTGGCAACAGGATCGTATTACGGTATTTGGCAAAACACACCCCCAACCCAGGTTAACCGCCTTATTTGGAGACAACAGCAAACCTTATTCCTACTCCAATATTACAATGCACCCACATCTGTTTACAGCCGAATTACTGGAATTGAGGAATAAGTTGAAAACCGAATTTGGCATACACTTTACCAGTAGCTTAATAAATCTTTACAGAAATGGAAAAGATAGCAATGGTTGGCATGCAGATGACGAGAGGGCCTTGGGCAGAAATCCAGTAATTGCATCCATAAGCCTTGGGCAAGTGCGATACTTTCACCTAAAACATAAATTGAAAAAGGATTTAAAGTTCAAATTATTATTGGAACATGGGAGTTTGCTCCTTATGAAAGGAGAAACCCAACATTGTTGGTACCACCAAATTCCAAAAACTTCCAAAAACATACAGGAACGGATCAATATCACCTTTAGGGTCATTAAATAAAAAAATCGGTTACTGAAACCGATTTTTTTATGCCTTTGCTATTTCCGTTGGATACTGCCCCTAACCTATCAGGCAATTACGTTAGTCTCCTCACACCCAACTTCAACAACAATAACTCAATAATTTTGCCATTTAATATAAAAATTGGTCAAAAGTCATGTTTTTTTCGATAATTCGCCTAAGTAATACAAATGCGCCACAAACTATTGATTATAGGTACGCTATCAATAAAGATTACACCAACCTTTTGGTATTACCTAGCAGTATGAAAGGCAACCTAATTTACAAAAATTGTAGGAATTGGCTATGAAAAAAGATCGTTCAAAACCTTGGCCAGGCGTACACCTCCCTTTTGCAATTGTTTTTCTACTATAGCCCAGTATTTATAGCTATAGGCATAGCCCAATTTTTCTCCTACCTCAACCGAACCATAAAGTTCGTTGGCCAAATCCTGGGATTCCTCCACCCAGTCATATATATTCCCCTGCTGAATATCCTTTATTTGGCCTTTGGTCAGTTTTGGCAAATTAATGGCCAATTCCGAATAGCTCATTCCATAATCATCTATCATATTGGAGTCCCATAGCTTATGAAGATTGGTACCTCTGCCAAACCATTCCAACTGTATATCATTGCCCCCCTTATCTTCCAATCGGCCTACATGCATAGGTTGGTGCAGATCCCCAATTAAATGGACCAACATTTTTAAGTAAAATACTTTATCTTCTTGCTTGCTATTTCCATCCTTGACAATGGCCATGCACTTTTCAATCCCTATTATTATATCGCCGTCTTCACTAGGTGGAACCTCGGTATATTTTTTATTGGATGGGTAATTCACATAATGCCAAGGGCCAAATTTGGAAAAACTGCGATCTGCCTTTATTTCATCTCCATAATTTGAAACCAAAGCCAAACTTTGCCCATTTAAAAGTTTCTTTAAGGCCTTTTTGGTCCTTCCAGACAAATGTTGTTGTGCGACCTCCCCAATAGTTCTGTGTCCTGTCTTGGACCAGTCCACATCATTGCCAAAGCTCAATTGAAAAATAAGAAGGCACAGTACCGTAATTCTTTTCATATTATAATAAGTTGTTGACTTTTAAAACACCCATTGTTAAAAATAATAGCTACCAATATGATAACGAGCCATAAACCAATTGAAAATTCCATTTTTATGATCCATATACCCATTGATGGATTTCAAAAGTAATGATTTGAAGCATAAGTAATTGTTAAGAAGTTAACCCTTTTAATTTTTTAATTTGATCTTGCAGTTCTTAATTGTATACGAAGATGTTGAAGAATATAAAAAATTCCTTTTTGAGGATAGGTACAATTTCATTACTCGTAATTGGTGGCTCCATTCTTTTATTGGTATTGAGCGTATATTTGGGTGCCTGGGGAAAACTTCCGAGCAAAAAGGAACTTTCGGATTTTAAGTACCAAAGAGCTTCCGAGGTCTATTCGGCGGACAGTGTCCTTATAGGAAAATATTTTCTGTTTGACAGGCAGCCCATTACTTTTGAGCAGGTACCCAAAAATTTAATAGAGGCTTTGGTGGCTATTGAGGATGAACGTTTTTATGATCATTCCGGAATAGATTATAAGAGTCTTGTCCGGGTGGCATTAAAGACTATCTTAATGCAGGATCAATCTGCCGGCGGCGGCAGCACCATTAGCCAGCAACTTGCCAAGAATTTATATCCTAGGGAAAAATCGGGGAAATTTCATCTGGCCATATCAAAATTTAAAGAAATGATAATAGCTTCCAGGTTGGAAGCCATGTATTCCAAGGAAGAAATTCTGATGCTGTATTTAAATACCGTTTCCTTTGGCGATAACACTTTCGGAATTGAAAGTGCCGCTTTAAAATTTTTTAATAAAAAAGCAAAGCACCTTCTTTTACAGGAAAGCGCAACTCTTGTAGGTATGCTCAAGGCTACTTACGGCTATAATCCCCGTGTGTTTCCAAAGAACAGCTTAAACAGACGCAATTTGGTATTGCAGTCCATGTATTCCAATAACTTTATATCACAACAGCAGGCAGACAGCCTAAAACAACTTCCAATTCAACTTGATTACAGGGAATATGATTACAATGAGGGCATTGCCCCTTATTTTAGGGAAGAGGTTAGAAAACAAATGCTGAGCTGGGCCAAAGCACAAAGGGCAAAAGGAAAGGATTACAATATTTATACTTCGGGACTCAAAATATACACCACATTGGATTCCAAAATGCAAATACTGGCAGAAGAAGCAATGGAGCAACATATGAAAGCGCTTCAAAGCAGTTTTGAAAAAAGTTATGGCAAGCGAGCACCTTGGATAAAGGACCAAAAACTCATTAATAAAATTATACAGAGTTCAGAACCCTTCAAAAAATGGAAGAATACAGGGCTTAACGAAGAGGCAATATTGGATTCGATGAACATTAAAAAGGAAATGCGATTGAGAGATTGGAACCAGGATGAAATGCGTTCTGCCAGCACCATAGATAGTTTATTGCATTATATTAAATTCTTAAATACGGGATCCCTATCCTTGGATCCCACAACAGGGGCTGTGAAGACATGGCTGGGCGGAATTAACTTTAAATACTTTAAATACGATCACATTTCGCAAAGCAAACGCCAAGTGGGCTCTGCCTTTAAACCCATTGTTTATACCGCTGCCCTCGAAAATGGCATAGGGCCATGCACTTACTTTTCGGCCCAGGAAGTAGCCTATGAAAATATGGAAGGCTGGTCTCCCAGTAATTCTGGCAACAAGGACGAGGCCTACCTAAATTACTCCATGGAAAAGGCCCTGAGCAACTCTGTGAATACCGTGGCTGTAAAGGTTTTGGAGAAAACAGGTATTCCCAATGTGATACAACAAGCAAAGAAGATGGGTATTGAAACACCATTGCCCGCACTACCCTCATTGGCGTTGGGCACAGCAGAAATCAAGATCAATGAACTAGCGGGTGCCTATGCCAGTTTTTTGAACAATGGCAAATCTGTTACCCCATTTTTAATACAACAAATTACCAATGAAAAGGATTCCATAATTGAGGTCTTTAAGCCAGTTGTAGCCGTAAAAAGAGCCTTTTCTGAAGAAACAAGGCAGATAATGTTGGAGATGATGAAGGCTACCGTGAATAGTGGTACTGCAGCCCGAATTCGTTCTACCTACGGCATTAAAAACGACATTGCCGGAAAAACCGGTACCACACAAAACAACAAGGATGCATGGTTTGTAGCCTTAACCCCAAAGCTACTTAATATAACATGGGTGGGATTGGACAACCATGAAATTGGCTTCAACAGCACTAGCCTGGGACAGGGCGCCAATGCAGCATTGCCCATTTTTGCACTGTGGATACAAAAGCTAAATGCGGACAAATCCTTTAATTACATTACTAAAGCCAAATTTCCCACTCCAAACCCCGCTGTGATAAAAAAACTGGATTGTGATCCGGTAAAAAGGGATGGATTTTTAAAAAGGCTGTTCAAAAATCCCAATAAAAAGAAAACCAAGGATTTCAAAAATAGTACTACCAAAGGTTAGGGCTTTTAAATAATCCCAATTCAAGACACGTGGTAATTCATTTTTTTCATATCTTTATGATATCATTTTAATATCATATTAAATAATCAATCATGAAACAAGAAAAAAACATTATCCCTGCCAATGGCTATGTAGCCCTTTTATCTTTATTGGGGCTCCTTATTTTTGCTATTATACTAGTAGTCAGTGGCGTTCCACTGGCATTACCACTCATCTTCATATTTATTATTTCGTTACGCGGGTTCGTTTTGGTTAATCCAAATGGTTCCAGGGTGCTCTTGCTTTTCGGAAAGTACATGGGTACCATAAAAAAGAACGGCCTTTATTGGGTGAATCCATTTTATATCAAAAATAAAATTTCATTGCGTGCCAGTAACTTCGATAGTGAGCGACTTAAAGTGAACGACAAGCTAGGTAATCCAATCATGATAAGTACTATATTGGTGTGGAGGGTAACCGATACCTATAAAGCTGCCTTTGAAGTGGACGACTATAAAAATTTTGTACGAGTGCAGACAGATGCCGCCGTGCGTAAATTGGCCAGTATGTACCCATATGACAATTTTGCCGACGAGGGACATACCGAGGACATTACTTTGCGATCTAGTGTAAATGAAGTAAGCGAGGCCCTTGAAAAAGAAGTTCAGGAAAGGTTGGCCATGGCAGGCATAGAAGTGTTGGAAGCCAGAATTGGCTATTTGGCCTATGCCCAGGAAATTGCCAATGCCATGTTAAAAAGACAACAGGCCACCGCAATTGTGGCCGCACGTCATAAAATAGTGGAAGGTGCCGTAAGTATGGTAGAAATGGCATTGGATCAATTAGGAAAGAAGCAGATTATTGACCTTGATGAAGAGCGAAAAGCGGCCATGGTGAGTAATCTCATGGTGGTCCTTTGCTCGGATAAGGATGCATCGCCCATTGTGAACGCAGGGACACTGAATCATTAAGTTCTGCAAAGCCAAAGGTGCCAAGGTTTAAGAGGGCATCATACAGTTGGCTATCTTTGGTAGATGGTTTATATCCATTTATCTTTGAACTTTTTAGAGAAAAAATTTGTATTTCCATAATGTATTTATCCAACACCGAATTTCAAGTTTGAAATTGGGCAGAACATTTTGGCCAAGGAAAATTGAGGAGTCATTTAAATCTTTCGTTACCCCCTTCGAAGTTTTGGAAATAGTTTTGGAGGGGGGTGAAAACTGATCATATGAGTAAAAAGAAAGCCTTTGCATTGCGGTTGAATGAAGATATGCTGAAAGCCATTGAAAAATGGGCCACGGACGAATTTCGTAGTGTTAATGGCCAAATTGAATGGATGCTAATGAAAGAACTAAAGGAAGCCAAACGAGCCCCTAGGCAAAAGGAAGACTAATTTTTTCACATACTTCATACTGCAGGAAAAATATTAATGAACCAGCTCCCATACCCAATTATTGCCATAATCATATCTTTGTTGGCAAATCAAGGCTAAAAACCCAAACCCAATTTTTATGATGGATTTCAAAATTTTATGTTCCGATTTGGATGGAACTTTACTTACCTTTAAGGATAATGTCTCCGATTTTACAATTTCGGAAATCAAAAGAATAAAGGACCATCTAAGGATAATATTGGTTTCTGCCAGAATGCCCCAGTCCATGACCTATATTCAAAAAAATCTAGGTATTGAAAATGAACCCATTATATGTTACAACGGAGCGTTGGTACTACACGGTTCAAAAGAATTGTTCTCCACTTATATCAATATGGACCAAATAGCCTCAATTTATGAAATGGCCAACCAGGTTGGAATTCAGCTGGGCCTATATTCTAAAGACGAATGGTATGTGGAAATGGATTCCGAGCGCGTACAAAAAGAAATAAGGTATACCAAGACCCTACCAACCTATAGGGACACAAAAGATACCATGGAAGACTGGAAGTATAGAAAAATGGGAGCCCATAAAATTATGCTGATGGGAAACAAAGAAAATACCGACGGACTTTTCCCTATTCTCCAAGAAAATTTCAACCAAACCCTAAACCTGTACCGTTCCAATGATACCTTGATCGAAATTGCCCCAAAATCGGTTTCCAAATTGACCGCTATCAAACTCTTGCTGGAAGAACATGAAAGTTTAAACGACATTATTGCCTTTGGCGACAATTATAACGATATTGAAATGCTTCAAAATGTGGGGCGTGGAATAGCAGTGGCCAATGCCCGTGAAGAAGTAAAAAGTATTGCCAGCGCACTGGCCCGGAAAAGCTCTGAGGATGGGGTGGCCCATTATATAAAACAGCATATTTTAATTTGATTATATTTGGCCAAACTGAAAGTCCCAATTGAACTGATTTTTGTATGAACGAACCTTTTATTACCAATGATACCGTTGTATTTGGACTACTCGCCCTTTGCTTGGGATTTATTTTTTACACCTCTTCCCTAAAAACCGGTTTTTGGAGTAAATTCTACAATATAGTACCCGCCGTACTAATGTGCTATGTACTACCTTCCATATTGGCCAGTAGCGGATTAATTTCGGACGAGACCTCTGGTCTATATTTTATGGCCAGTAGATATTTGCTGCCGGCGGCTCTTATCCTAATGACCTTGAGCATTGATCTTAAGGCTATTGCCAACCTTGGATCCAAAGCTTTGATAATGTTTTTGACCGGTACGGTAGGGATTATAATCGGTGGCCCATTGGCCATTTTATTAATATCTTTTTTCTCCCCGGAAACCGTTGGCGGAAACGATTTTGATGCCATTTGGAGGGGGCTTTCCACTATTGCCGGTAGTTGGATAGGTGGTGGGGCCAACCAAGCTGCCATGCTCGAAATTTATCAGTACAATCCTGACAAATATGGTGGAATGGTATTGGTTGATATAGTGGTTGCAAACGTTTGGATGGCCATAATTTTGTTGGGCGTAGGAAAAACAAAAAAAATAGACCGTTGGCTAAAAGCCGACACTTCAGCTATTGAAGAGCTTAGGATAAAAGTTTCGAAATTTACGGAAAAAATAACCCGGGTTCCCACTTTAAAGGATTATATGATGATGCTGTCCTTTGCTTTTACCGGGGTTGGAGTTTCCCACTTTTTCGGGGATGCCATCAGTTCATATTTGACCAGCACTTTTGATAGCGTAAGCGACAATAAAAGTTTTCTGTCCTTTTTGGGTTCCGGCTTCTTTTGGATGGTTGTCCTGGCAACGGTGGGCGGGATAATTCTTTCCTTTACCAAAGCCAAGAATTATGAGGGTGCCGGTGCAAGTAAAATTGGTGGCATGTTCATCTATATATTGGTTGCCACTATTGGAATGAAGATGGATTTGGGCAAGGTATTGGAAAACCCGGGCCTTATTGCCATAGGTTTTGTATGGATTACCATTCACGCAGTTCTGCTGATCATTGTTGCCAAATTGATCAAGGCCCCCTATTTCTTTCTTGCCGTGGGCAGTCAGGCCAACGTAGGAGGTGCGGCCTCTGCCCCAGTGGTAGCTGCCGAATTTCACCCTGCATTGACCTCGGTCGGTGTTTTACTGGCAGTTTTTGGGTACGTGGTGGGCACCGGCGGTGCCATACTTTGTACAATTCTCATGGAAATTGCATCAAAAGTTTAAAATTCCATAAACTTTAATGATATTTGCGCTTCAAAGAAAATGTTATGAAGAAAATTTTAATGGTCACAGTACTGGCAATATTTATTACCTCCTGTGGGGGCGACAGTACTGAAAATACCATGACCGTTACAGGAAACGTAAAAGGGTTAAAAAAAGGAACCCTTTATCTGCAACACATTGCGGATTCCACTTTGGTCACAGTTGATTCGCTTGTAGTGGATGGGGATGGTAATTTT
>TARA_R110002050_G_scaffold45198_4_pt1 | contig 20387 bp, 19 predicted proteins | sample TARA_R110002050 | Tara Oceans TARA_R110002050 (sample SAMEA4396988) | marine metagenome | biome: Polar Biome; feature: [DCM] deep chlorophyll maximum layer (ENVO:01000326); material: water (ENVO:00002006), including particulate matter (ENVO:01000060) such as... | depth 25 m
TTTAGGTCTTATGAAGTGGACACGAGAGCCTTACAAAGCTCCTGTGCTTTTCTTTTTGATGTTCACACAGGTTTTCCTTTTATCTATGATTCTAGGCTGGCACTTTGGCGACATCACCATTGGTGCTTCGCCATTTAGAACCATTGCTGAAGAAATGCCAAACGCGCCTTTTATTCAGGCGAATCCGAATTTTGTTCCAGCTGATGGAACTGGGCTTAATGACTTACTAAAAAGCCCGTACATGATGATTCATCCACCTATTTTGTTTGTAGGGTTCTCGATGATGACGATTCCATATTGTTTTGCAATGGCAGCTCTCTGGAAAGAAAAATATAATGAATGGGTTGGACCCGCTTTACCATGGACTCTAGGTGCTAACGTAGCATTACTATCTGCTATTTTCTTAGGTGGATATTGGGCATATGTAACGCTTTCATTTGGTGGTTTCTGGGCTTGGGATCCTGTAGAGAATGCAGCGTTAGTTCCGTGGCTTTTTGGAACGGCTGGTATTCATACCATGATTATTCAAAGGAAAAGTGCTATAGCTCAAAAATCGTCTATTATGTTTGCGATTTTAGCGTATGTAGCTATTGTATACGAAACATTCCTAACACGTTCTGGTATTTTAGCAGACTCATCCGTACATAGTTTTGTAGATCTTGGACTATACAATCAGTTGCTCATCTTTATGATTGCAATTACAGGTGTAGGCCTTGGGATGTTTGCTTGGCGCTATAAAAAGCTTCCAACACAGCAAAAAGAATCCTCGATATTAAGTCGCGAGTTTATGTCGTTTACAGGTGCGATGTTACTCATGATTCTCGGCTTAATTATCATTTTAGGAACTAGTTCGCCTATCATTGGCTTATTATTCAACGAGAATCCAACTCCTCCAGAAATTAGCTTTTACAACAACTGGAGTATGCCATTAGCCATACTAATGGCAATATTTACGGTATTAGGACAATACTTATTCTGGAAGAAATACTCCGGTGAGAAATTACTTGCCGATTTAATGTACCCCATTATCGTTACCTCAGTTTGTACGGTAGCTTCGATAATTATAGGAGAAGTACGTAGTGTATATTATATGCTGTACTTACTTGCCGGTTGGTTTGCTGTAGTTGGTAATACATGGGTTATGGTTCGCTTGATGGCTAAAAAACCTAAGCTAATTGGTGGAGCGGTATCGCATATTGGCTTTGGAGCTTTAATGATTGGGATTCTCGCTTCATCAGCGTTCAATACTCCAATGTTAGACAAACGTACTGCTGATTATAATGAGCAGGTGAAAGCAGGTTTTGTAAAAGATGAGCAAGGTTTCAAAATTACCGATCCTGTAAATATGCTTACTCTGGATCTGAATAAGCCAACCATCATTAATGAGAAATACATCGCTACTTATGAAGGCTACAGCATAGATAATCAGAATAGACCGGGACAACAAACCTATAGAGTATTGTTTGAGCCTATTGATGGCGGAAAACCTTTCTATTTGTACCCGGAAGTTTATCCTATGCTAGCGACATCATCGGCAGATAATATTCAATGGTCGGTAGATCCTGACGTGCATTCTGGCTGGTTTCGTGATATTTATTTGTACGTAGCAGGAAGCTCGTATGTTAAACAACGAAATAGTAGCATTGAAAGGAAAGCAGGTATTCAAAAACCTACTGATGGCGACGAAAACGTCCCCGAAAAACAAACTATTAAGTTTAGTAAAGGCGAGGTAGTTTCTGTAGGCGGCTTCGAAATGAATTTCCTTAACTACGCAATGGAAGATACGACCAAACTTCCTCCTAGAACGAGTATTGGCGTACGCGCTCAAATTGAGCTTACTCAGTTAGGTAGCGGAGAACAATTTCTGTTGGAACCTCTGTTTGCTCTTTATAACGATGATGAAGGGAAAACTTTTGTCTTTGCACCACCAGTCGAGTTGCCTGACTTCGGTTTGAGTTTCAGTTTTACGAAAGTATATCCAGAAACCAACGAGATTGATCTAGAGATATCAGGCTTAACCGAAGAATATCAAGATGAATGGGTGCTTATTGTAGCAGAACACAAACCATTTATCTCGGTTGTTTGGCTAGGAACATTTTTAATTATGATTGGATTTGGTATCTCTATTTTCCGACATTGGTCTAGAGAGAAAGAAAAAGTTTAATAAACACAAAAGTATGATGCGTAGTAAAACTGAATCGGCAAATACAAAATTAGCTTCAACAAGAATCGTTTGTTTCTTGCTTGCAGTGCTGATGTTGATGCCCATAGTTTCCACTGCGCAAATACTAAATTCCCAATCGGAAATCGAGAAGGAATTGCCTTCACCCAAAGGTGCTTTTTTGAGATCGTTAGTATTACCAGGCTGGGGACATCAATACGTTGATGCAAATAATTGGACACGGGGTAAAATTCATCTCGCTGCCGATATCACGATGATGTTAAGCTATATTGGCTTAAACACTAGAGTAAATACCCTAGAAGGAAACTTAATCACTCAGGCAAATTCTAAAGCTGGAATTTCTCTAAAAGGGCAAGGGCGAGAGATTGAACTAGCCGTAGCGAATTTCAATAGTATTGATGAGTATAACGATTACCAGTTGCGCGTTAGAAATTGGGATAAAGTGATTACACCGAATGCTCAAAACTCTTGGAATTGGGAAAACAGCGACGACCGTTTCGCTTTTCAAGATACGCGAGAAAAAATTTCCAAGGCTGATAATCAACTTCCTACCTTACTTACTTTGATGGTAGCCAATCGAGTTTTAAGTGGTATAAATGCATTTACTAGGGCTCGGAATATGCGAGTAACTCCACAAGCTAGTTTTAGCTATTTGAATGAATTTGGTGAGCCAGGGATAACCGCTCGAGTAGTTGTTGGTTTTTAGGAATGCCCCGTTATAAACTTACGATAGAGTATGACGGAACTGATTTTTCGGGTTGGCAAATTCAACCAAACGCCAGAACGGTAGAAGAAGAGCTAGAACAAGCTTTCTCACAAATCTTGCAACAACCCATCGACTTAATTGGTCAAGGCCGTACAGACGCCGGTGTACACGCTAGAGCACAAGTAGCACACTTTGATGTGCCCGAAGAGTTAAAGAACCCTCAGAAGCTAATTTTTGGCGTAAATGGATTGATAGGAACCGAGATTCAAGTTCATTCCATCGAACAAGTTCCAGACGATTTCCATTGTCGATTTGCTGCGGTATATCGCGAATACAGCTACACCATGTATAAGCATCGTTCGCCGTTGAATCATCGCTATGTATGGGAGCTGCCAAACGCTTGCGATGTGAGCGTTTTTAGAGATTGTGCACAGCTTTTAAGTGGGGAGTTCGACTTTGCAGGCTTCTCAAAGTACAATGTAGAAAATTACACTACGCTTTGTACCATTTTGAAATCTGAATTAGAAGAGTACGACGATAAGCTAGTTTACAGAGTTCGCGCTAATAGGTTTTTACGGAATATGGTTCGGCGGTTAGTTGGCACGATGTATAGGACGGCGGAAGGGAAGCTAACGAAAGAAGAATTTAAGCTTTTACTCAAGAATACGGACACAAAAATAAGTACTTATACAGCGCCAGCAAAAGGTTTAGTTTTAGAAGAAATTTTTTTTGAAAAAAATCAAAATTAGTCTTGACTATCGAGCTACATCCTTACTATATTTGTCGCCCCTCAAGGGAACAAAATTATTCCTCGGTAGCTCAGTGGCAGAGCAATCGGCTGTTAACCGATCGGTCGTTGGTTCAAATCCAACCCGGGGAGCCAGAAGACCCAAACCTGCGAACTTTTAATTTGTTCGCAGGTTTTTTTATGTCCTGCCAATCTGCTTGAACCTAGACTTTTATCAGCTATATATTGAACTGTGATAGTACCGTCATTTGTTTTCGAGTTAACACGAGATTCTACGTTTTTTACTAAAATATTTGTTAATTCTCGCTTCATTTTTAGACTTCCATTATCAAATCGATCGGCAAATTCCGGAAAGATCTGCCTATCAGCGAGGTAGCATCGTCAACTGCCACTTGGCGCTGAATTACAGGGAAACAAAAGGGTTCTAAGTTCATTGGATTTGGATTAAGAATTACTGAGCATTATTGCTCATTGTTCTTATACCCAAAAAAGGAGGGATGTATCTAATATGTAAATGTGTGTCCGCTTAATACACGAATTATAGGCGAATTTTGGGCAGGTTTAGGATTTATTTTAACGTTTAATATAAACTGCGTTTTAATGCAGTTTTACATAGTGTTAGTGATTGTCGGCTTCTTTTCTAAAGTTACGCTAAACAGTTCTTCTTTTTTATCTCTTCCTTTCAGTTCTATTTCTCCTTTAGAGCTATATTGATAGTTTGAATGGGGTAATAATTCTTTAATTGCACCTGAGATCAGTAAGTCAGATTTTAATTCCTTACAAAGACTTTGGATTCTAGCGGTCGTATTTAATACATCCCCAGTAAATACGATTTCCTTTTTTAAAGCTCCAATTTCTCCAATAGTGATTTCACCGAAATGGATCCCTGCTCTGAATCCAATTTCAACGCCAAATTCATGAAATAAAACTTCTTTTTGTTCATTGAGATGATCGCTTATGTCAAAGAAGCATTTGATGCAGTTTTCCTGGTTAATCCCCTTGTCAGGTTTCCATGAAATCACGATTTCATCTCCTATGTACTGGTAGACTTCACCGAATGAATTGATGATGGGGTCTGACATAATATTGTAATAGGTGTCCAGTAATTTGAAGTATTTTACGTGGCCTAGAGTTTCGGCTATTGTAGTCGAAGATTTCATGTCTAGGAACATGAAAATCCGCTTTTCAATTTTGGGTTGGTGGTATTTCCCGGAGAAAAAATTTAAAAGCACCTGATGTCCTAAGTTTTCACTTATAGCTGAATATATCAAGCTAACCATAAGCTTTACAGACAATTGAAATAAGGTGATAAGGAAAGAGATACTTACTAGGAATTTACCCAATTGTTGCCAAACATCAACTTTTAGCAAACTTATGCCTGTTTCGAGCGTAAATGCGACAGGATATAAGATGCCTATAATGGTAATAAATAAGGTCAGGTAGATTAAAAATTTGTATAAAAATTTGGCACTCAGTGTTCGGTTTGAAAATTTTTTCTCTAAATAAACCACTTCTAAAACCCCTACAATTAGTCCAACCACTATATTCGCAAGGCTGGCAAAGATCAGCACTGGAATGGTATAGGTAATATCGGTATCTGGATTGAGGTTTCGGTTACGAGTTACATCGAACACTGTTATATCAATTATCCATCCGATCACTAGCCAGATAATTGCGAAGGGAATAATCCTTGAAATGTTTCTTTTCGCTTTTGGAGTTATTTTCACATTAAGTTGATAATGTTAGGTTAAATGTAAGGAACGATGATTTATTATCGCTAACGTGCTGGGCTATGTTCAGTTGGTTTTACCTATTGAATATAGTGAGGGTTGGGATGAGTTGCTTCGCAACGCTTGAACGTAGCCTGGCACGTTGAAGAAGAAGAGCGGAGCGAATTCTTCTTCAACGGTGAAAGATAGGAGTAGTAGCGACGAAGGAGTTATTACTTCTTATCTAATGTTAGGTGCTACCTCTTATTCTTTAGGGTTGGTATCTATTATTACGGCATTCATTAATTCGCTTTCTGTTGGTTTATGAAATTCCCCTTCCATAAAATCAAACATTCCTGGTGTTACTTCGAATGAGAAAGTTTCACCTCTATTCACGTTTCTATCTAAAACTCGTTTTCGTCTAATTAGATGTTTTGCAGACACATAGTGTATTTGAACCTCTTTACCTTTTTCTTCGGCTAATTGCTGGAATAATTTTCTTTTCTCTCGCTTTGTAAATCCAAGATCAAGTATCACATCACATCCTCGATTAAATATATCTTCTGATAATTCCCATATTAGTTTTTCGCATCTTTCAACTCTTTCCATAATCCATTTTAGATTCATTGATTTAGGAAGATCATCTCCATACAATTTCCACATCCAATTATCTATTCCCAAATGAATTCCTTTAACTTCGTCTGCTAATTTCTTTGAATATGTTGATTTTCCTGCCCCTTGAGGTCCAAAAACAATATGTATTTTACTCATTCAGTTTTTCTTATTATGGATTTTTTCTTCCTGCTTGAACCTAACGTTTAGTATAAGAGCAGTAGCGGATTAAATGCGCTAATTTTTCGGATTACAATTTATTTATTTACATGCAAAAGCGGTTCAAGTTTGCACTAATACCGCTATTAAATTTATTCCTTCTTTTCAACCCTGGATGGATTAGTTCTAAATACATAACCAAACAATATTGTGAAAACGCAATAGACCGCAGTTAACGAAATAACTATTTCTGAATGGGCATGAATTTTAGGAATTATTTTAATCAAAGCTAATGCACCAACTGCAAAATGCATGAAATTCCCAATAGCGATTGGCCTATTGTAAATGCCACCAATTAGAGATCCTTTTGCCATCCAATTCAACATTGTGAATCCGAGATAAAGTGCACCTAATAATTGCAGTGACAAAATTGATATTGGGTTTGGTGTTACGCCCAAACCTGAGATAATTTCATCAGGTATAAAGGTGAGAATGATTCCTAGAGCACCTAAAAAAATACAGCTTGAAATCATTAATATCTTAGTATTCATTTTTGTTTTTTTAATTATTGCCAACCGCAGTGACTATGGCAAGTGTGGGATTTCACGGCACTTACTTTTCCGTTTAAGAGTTAGATTAATTTTTTTGTAATTACTTGCATTTTAATATTTTAGCAGATGTTACCAATCGTATTTATTCGCTCTTGCTTAATTCTTTTATTTTCATTCTGGCGTGTTCATTACCTGAGTTTAGTTCAAGAGATCTCATATAGTTTTCGATTGCTTTTTGAGTATCACCTAATGTTTCATAAGCTTCTCCTAAGCTATCATAGGAATTAGACGATTTCGGGTAATTTTCTACATTCAAGATGAAAAATTCCAATGCATTGGATTTGTCTATATCATTTCCACTTTGTAGCATTCTATAACCTAATTGGTTTGCAAGATATTCTGGAGGCCGAAAATCCCATGAAAGTCGTTCCGAAAGTGCATTAAAATGTTGAGTTAATTGCTCTTTATCTTCCACATTACGATAGGAAATTCCATAGCCTTCAAAAATTGTTGAGATTCCGTTATGAAAAGCAATGATTGGAACTGAGCTATGGTCTTCATTTTCGAAGTATTCTAATTTTGCAGGTAATTCACCTTTGCATTTACTATTCAATGACTCATATAATCGTACATGGCGATCACGATTTCTGATGTTCCTTTTGGCCCAATTGGCAGTGGCTATGTAAATGAATCGTTCAAATGATTGTTGAGTCAGGGAATCTAACTTTTTGTCCATGGTTTCTGAATCCCATGTTCCAAAACTTGGGTCAACCGCAATAAATGAATTGAAAAGTGTCTTTTCTTTCATATATGCATGAGTGGCCAACAAACCTCCTAAAGAATGACCAAAAAGAATTCGATATTGTTCTGTTCTATACTTTTGATCCAATTCGGGAATAAGCTCATCCTCTAAAAAGCTTAGAAAACGCTCTCCACCACCTGAATTATTCTCTCTTACTGTAACAATTTTGTCCGGTGTATAGTCTCTTCTTCTATCAATATTTTGAATACCCACCACTATCATCTCTGGAATTTCCCTGTTTCTGTATAAATCGGAACTCATATAATTGACCATACCTGAAAGAGCTTTAAAATGTACATTTCCGTCAAGAACAATAAGTAACGGATAGCTCTTATGGGAAGATTCTTGAACATTGTATGAATCAGGAAGACTAATCCAATATTCTCTATCTTCATTCAAAATATCAGACCTAAGTGAATGCTTTGTACCAACTATAATTTCTCCAACATCTTGTGATTTTACCTGATTAATCCCTGTTAGCAAAAGTAGTACTGCAATTATATTTTTACTCATTCTGTTGATTTCTATATGATTGGTAACATTGGAATATGACACATTAAGTTCATCATATCACAGTTTGATGATTAAGTTTTTACATAGAACCTTTGTAGGTGGTCATAAAGTAAATCTTTGTTTCTCGGGTATTACTAAGTGATTGAGGTATCTGATCTGATCCCAAAAATGAGCAAATACCCGATCATCCAGAATTCGCCTATGGTAGCGGGAATGGTTAGGAAATCAGCGAAGAATAACTCAATTCCCGCATAATGAAGCAATGTGCTCAGTATATAACCGAAGCCACCGATAATTAACGTATATCCTAACCAAACAGGCATTCTGCGTGATTGGGTGACTATGTATCCCATTGGAATAAGCCATAGCCCGAAAAATAGACTGCCAACAGCCCAGGCATTACTTATTACATTGTGAAAAACTGAAATTAAAAGGATCTGCTCTTCAGTCACCAGAGAAGAGGCTGCAACATTGATCATCGACCCCATGGCTAAAGCACTGATCATAATGGCTACTGCATTAACGGTACCCCAGATAGCCAAAGACCAGGCTGCCCATTCATTAATGGGCCTGAATAATTTATAAAACCAAACAGCAGCCAGTACTTGTGATAAAACTATCGCTAATTCCAGCAACAGACGGGTTCGGATAATCGATTCATTTTCAATGATATTTTGAAGGGTCGCAGCAGGGTCGCCGGTGATAAACACTTTGGGATGAAAAACAAGAAATCCTAGTACTCCGAAAACTGCCAATGACAAATACCAGATACCCGTAATTCTGGCATCTTTTTTAAGTGATTGATGTGATGAAGTCATTATTAATTAGTTTAGTTTTGAATATTTGATTAATTCTTCTAAGTATAGAAAATCACCTTAATATTGAGTGAGTTTTATGAAATTTCTTACAGAAGGAGTGTGACTTAAGCAAGAATATCCCATCCTGCAAAACCTACAATAGCGTAAAACAAGTTGCTAAGAATATGAATTAGGACTGCCATTTTTAAAGATCCTGTTTTTAAATATATCCAACCCCAAGTAATGCTAAAGAGAAAATACATTGGCCATAAAATCATGGGGCTATGGCCAATGGTGAAAACAATCGAAGTTATCAATATAGCAGCCCATACAGGTATTTTTTTTGCTAATGAAGACTGCAAATATCCTCTAAAAACAACCTCTTCCATTATAGGACCCACAATGAGAGCCAATAGTAGAAAACCACTCATTTCAAGTACTCCTCCGTTGGCCTGAATAAAATTAAACATTTTAGAACCACCGCCTATAATGCCTCCTTGGTCAAAGCTTGGTAAAATAACAGACCTATATATCCAGGCTAAAAAATGTGTCGATACCAATGCCACTATCACTAATAAAACTGCTTTACTTTTTTTAATCTTACTTGGTTGAAGTCCTATCTCAGGATAAAAGGTTATACCAGATCTACGAATATCCCACCAGTAAAAAGTAATTATCATAATGCCACCGAGCAAAGCAGAAGTGAGCCCCAAGATCTCGAGAGGAACTTTATTAGTAGGTGAAAAGAATTTAAACCCATAAGAGATAGCAATTCCAGCTAGGAGTTGACATGCGTACATGATCACGATGGCCAGAATTCCCCTCTTTAGTGTTAATGACTTGTGTTTAGTTTCCATTTCTATCATTCAATTTTAAATATTTTCATGCTTTTAATTAGAGCTAATAACTATTTATGCGCTGTGTGAACTATAGCGGGTATAGTCGCTTACATGGGTATTGGCATTTGTTCCTTATTTTGGTTTCGAATATTCGATCAGCTCCTCCACATACAAAAAATCACCTTGAGACTGAGTCAGTTTAATAAAGGTTTTTACTTCCGGAGCATATAACCAAATTTCCTCTTCATCCGCATTATAGCCTCTGGAGTTTGTAGTTTTACCGGTATATTTGATGGTATAAGCCATGAAGGTTCCGGCTTCTACTGTTTCCTCCTGATAAGACAAAACTTCTGCATCTTGATTTTGAGCCCCTGTAGTACCATCCTGACTGGTCCAATTATTTTCATACTTCCACTTTTTACCTACTTCTAATGGCCAGTCATACTTAGGTGTTTCGCTTTCATCCAGCTTAACGATTTCGGCGAGAGGAATGGTGTCATTACCTATGGTCATGCCCAAACCCTCATCCATGCGTACTATCGTTCTTGTATCAGTACCGTCTGAACGTACTTCTCCTTCCGTAGTTACCCCTTTATACTTCCAAACCCATTGTTCGCCAAGTTGATAATCCTCAAGAGTAGGTTGTTGAGTAAGGTTAGATTTTTTTGGGCTATCACAAGCACCAAAGATGATTACAGATAAGAGTATTGTGAATTGAAGTTTCATATTTTTTTTCGTTAAAGCTGTCAAGGTTTTAATTTAAAGAGACTAAGTACTGTTCATTAGAAAAAAGGTTGCAAATATGGTGACTTAGCTTTTCATGGCTTAAGTTCATTAATGAATTGAGCATCAACCCAAAAAACATCTACATTTTCAAAATCGTCTGAACCTACATTTCTTGTAAAGAAAAGGTATTTGCCATCTGGCGTAATACTAGCAGAAGCTTCCCATGCTTTAGTGTTAATTTTATCACCCAAATTAACTGGATCGCCCCAGGTGCCATCTTTTTGTTTAAAACTGATATAAATATCAGAGTCTCCAAAACCATCTTCTCTTTTAGCATCAAATAACAAATAAGATTCATCTGGAGCTATAAATGGATGACTTATAAAAGCTCCCGTGTTTATTGCTTTGGGCAAAGCTATGGGTTCTTCATGCTTTCCATCTATCAAACGCGAATAGCGAATTGGAAAAGTGGAATCAGACTCCATATAAGTGTCAAAATAATAGGTGCCATTTGCAGATGATGAAAGGCGCATAATATACATAGAATCATTACTCACTGTGGGAGGTTCAAGGTTTTGTAATTCCGACCATCCAGATTCCGTTCTTTTTAAATATCTGTCACCTAAATGCATGGTTTCACCGTCTGGAGAAATTACTGGTCTTCCTATCCATGGTGATGCTACTTCTGATTTTTCCCACATCCCATTAATTTCATTGTATTTGTATTCGTAAAAAGCTGACGTTTTATTTTCTTCTCCTCTTCTAATAAAATAAAACGCCTTCATATCGGGGGTAAATGCACTATTGGCTTCATACAAATCTGTAGACACAAGACCTGGAGCAAATGGTATAGGAGTTAAGCCCGGTGGTTTTTGACCAAGGTAGATGTCTGCCGAGTGTTGTGGATCAGTAGACTTTTCTTTACTCTGCTTTTTGACGCATGAATTGAATACTAATGCGATTAGTAGTGTTGGGATAAAATATTTCATTATTGAAACCTTAAATTGGTATGTAAATTTTCCATTCATGATTTTTATTTTTAAAAAGTCTCAATTACCACATTACCTCGCTTATGCCCGAGTTCAACATAATCGTGGGCCTCGGCTATTTTTTCTAATGGGAAGACTTTATCAATTACCGGTTTGATTTTTCCTGCTGCGAGGTAGTTTTTCAATTGTATAAAAGCACTTTTGGGGGTTTTGGGCACGCCAGTATCAATGGATATGTATTTACCATTTTCAGTTAATGCCTTTTTGCTTTTATCTTTAAGTATTGAAGACTTTGAGTTTCCGACTGCGTCTAATACAAATTTATAAGTGGATAACTGTTTTTCAGTGCCCTGCAAGGTGTAATCAATCACCCGATCACATCCCAACGATTTGACCAAGTCAAAGTTTTTGCCGCTACAAACAGCGGTTACGTTTGCACCGGCAATTTTGGCTAGTTGTACCGCCATTGTCCCAATACTGCCTGAAGCTCCGTAGATTAATACTTCATCGCCTTTTTGAATAGAGGTTTTGTTCAGTAGATGCATAGCCAGTAATCCTCCATAGGGAGTAGCGGCAGCCTCATTATGACTGATGTTGGTCGGTTTCAGGGCGATACTCCAGTCTTCAGGCAGGCAAATATACTCTGCATAAGACCCAAAGCGGCGATTGGTTGGGGAAATAGAACCGTAGGCAAATACTTCATGACCAATCTGAAAGGAGGTTACTTTTTCGCCCTTCGCTACGACCACCCCAGATGATACCATCCCCAAAATGGGGTTGCGTGGTTTCCCAAAACCGAAGATGATTTGGAGTATAAATTTTGAAATAAGCGGCTCATCCAATCTTCGTATGAGCACATCGCTGGCGGTGACTGAGGTAGCTTTTATTTTTATCAGCACCTCATTGGTTTTTGGTGATGGTTTTTCAACATCTGTCAGTACCAGGTTTTCAGAACCTCCGTATTTCAAACATTTAATCGCTTTCATATTTTTTTTCTAACCAGTTTAGAATTAGCTGAGTAGTCTCTTCAGGTTTTTCCTGTTGTATCCAATGTCCACAATCTAAACTGGCCATTTCCACATTTGGAACAAATTCCGATAATCTTTCAGACTTCGGAATCATATCACGATCGCCATAAATCATCAGTGTTGGGTGTTGAATAATGGGATCTACATCAGCTAATAAATGCCAATTGCGATCCAGGTTTCTGTACCAATTTATACTACTGGTAAATCCAGATGACCGAAAAGAAGAAACGAATACGTCTAATTCCTGTTCACTCATGATAGGTTCTCCCAGTGGCTCGTTAGCTTTGGCAAGATTGATCATCATCATTCCTGGTTCTGGCGCAACCTGTGGTACGTTCTTTCGGAAGAGATTGCCTAGAAACTGCTCTGTATGTTCATCCAGAATTGCATCGGCTACACCCGGTTGTCTGTTGAAGTGAACAAAATAGTTGTCACTCCCCATATACTTTTCCATAAGCTCAATCCAGGGCATTTCACCTCTTTCCTGATAAGGTAAAGCCAGGTTTATAATTTTATGTACCCGTTTCGGATGTAATTGTGCCAGGCTCCAAACAACATTTGCGCCCCAGTCATGCCCTACGAAGGACGCATCCTCATATCCATAATGATCGAGCAACCCGATCAGATCATCCGTCAGGTGGGCAATGTCGTAATCAGTAACTTCAGCCGGCCGTGAAGAGTTACCATAGCCTCTCTGATTTGGGACGATCACATGATAGCCTACGTCAACTAAAGCAGGAATCTGGTGCCGCCAGGTAAAGGCATGTTCGGGCCAGCCATGGCAAAGAATAATGGGTTTCCCCGCATTTTGCCGACCTGCTTCAAAGACTTCCAGTTCTATCCCATTTACAGGAATCATAGTTGGCTTTGGGAATTCTGTGGTTTTTAAAATAGAATTCATTGCGGTTTCTTATCAGTGTTTAGTTTTTTAGTCAAGTCAGAAAGCCAATATATATTCTTTTAAGGCCATCATTGGGTGTACACCAAGGCAATTAGCCATACGTTAAAATTTCCACCCTAAATAAATATTTGGCTCAAAAAAGAAAAAGTTTCCATATTTGTCATCAAACTCCTTAAACCCTTCAGGAGAATTGTTATCAAACATCCACTGGTTGATATGAACCTGAGGTTCTATAAAAAATCTTTTTTTCTTCCCAAATGTTACGTGATAACCCAAATGAATGGAGTTATAAAGCTTAAATCCATTTTTGATTTTTTTACCGTCTAGATCGGTATAGGTTTGAATTTGCGGCAGCACTTCAATGGATGCAAAAAGCCCTTTCCATAACATACGTTGATAAGTAACACCAATTCCTATTTCTCTTAGGTATCCATCGTAATATTCAGTGCCAGACTCAATTTTATCGACAACACCATCCCACCAGGTTATGCCCATGGGTTGAAATAATCGCCAGGAGGCAAACTTCACACCTATAATGTTCTTCTCATCTAAGTTGCGTTTTACATGCAATTCAAGCATTTGAATACTCGTACGCTTGCCATAACCAAAGATAATCTCATCTGGAACGAGATAAGGCATACTTACCCGCCACTTATAGGCTACTTTATCTTCTTTATCCGTTGATGAGTTATTTTGTGCAAAAGCACTCGTTGTGCAAAACAGTAAAAGAATGGTTAATAGAGTTTTCATTGTTCTGAATTTTAAATGGTTAAATGAATGGCTTGATGTTTATCGATAGATTCAATCTTAAAAATCCGCTTTATCGAATCGACAGACCAATGATCGTAAGAAATAGTAGGTTAAACGTCCTGAAATGAAAATGCGGACGTATTGGTGAAATTTTGGACTTTAAGGGTGCTTATGGAGAAAAAAAATCAGATCGGAGGCTTTATTTTATTTCTGTTCCTTTATTCCCATGATTTTATATCTTCTTCCTGTATATATGAATAACGGGTAGTACTAAAACACCTACTTTTTTTGATCGATAATAAATCCATAGCTATTCTGCCATTTCTGAACCTCAGTTCAGATCCTGAAAATGAATATTTCAGTGATGGCATCACCGAAGATATCATTAATGCGTTGACCCGGATTCAGGGTTTAAAGGTGACTGCGAGAACTTCTTCGTTTGCGTTCAAAGGGCGGCATATGGATGTGCGTCATATTGGTAATCAGTTGGGTGTATCTACTGTATTGGAGGGGAGCGTACGTAAGTCAAAGAAGAGAGTCCGTATCTCAGCTCAACTGATACAAACGACAGATGGGTTTCAAATATGGTCAGGTCGCTTTGATCGTGATATTGAGGATATCTTTGAGCTTCAGGATGAGATTAGCTTAGCTATCGCGGAACAGATCAGGGAAAACTTTGGTCACTTGGAAATCGGTGAACACCTAGTGGATGTACCCACTCAGAATATTCAGGCATATAATCTCTATTTAAAGGCGCGATATAATCACTTGCGTTGGGACCGTGAAGGGATCGATAATGCAATGAAGTTTTATCAGCAATGTATAGAGATGGATCCAGATTTTTCCTGGCCATATTTTGGAGCGGGTTTTTGTCATTCAATGTTTGGATCTTGGACCCCGAATATTTCATCACTTGACAAGGCCGCAGATTATATAGGTCGTGGATTTGAGGTCGATAATCAGTCATTTCTGGGATACTATAGTAAAGCAACGCTTGAATTTTGGGGGCACTGGAATTACCGGGAAGCAGAAAAGCTGTATCTAAGGTCCATGGATTTAAATCCATCTTATACGGAAGCCGAGGAAGGGTTAGCTGAATTATATACGGCCATTGGCTGGTTCGATGAAGCGATGGATCATACTAAACATATCCTTCAGCTGGATCCACTTTCGCCCAATCATCATTTTACCAAAGCAAATATTCATTATTTGAAGAGAGATTATGAATCGGCCCTTGCAAGTGTAGAAGCCGCTCTACGGATCAATCCTGACTTTACACATGCCATCACCATGAAGCAACTTAACCTGATCAAATTGAAGCGCAAGGAGGATTTGGAGGCCTATTTAGGAAATACGCCATTGGCTCAATCTCCAAAATCATGTAGCATGCTGTATACATTGACTCATCAACCTGTCGATCACGGTATCAAACGTGAGGATATTGATGAGATCGTAGAAGAAGAAGAAGGTTTTTCAATTGTGCCCTGGCCTTTGTTTTTATATACGCAGTTTGGGGAGAAAGAACAAGCACTGAACCTTCTTCAACATGCTGTAGCTGGAAAAAGAGGTCAGTTCGCAAACTTCCTAAACCGCCCATTTCTTAACAAAATTCGAGAAACAAATGGTTATAAAGAGTTGGTCACAAAAACATTCGAACCATCCCGGTTACCCAACAAACGATCAGGGCAGGAACTGAGTAATGGAAATGTGCATAAGAATAATGAGGTTGATGCCCGGTTATTGATGCAGTCTGAAGAGATTGAAATGGTTCAAAAAAAACTCGATCAGTTAATGCAACAAGATGACCGCTACCTTGATACGGCATTGACTTTGAGAACCTTGGCTGATGAAGTCGGACTTCACCCAAATAAACTATCATGGATGCTGAACGATCAGGTTGGGGTAAGCTTTAACGATTACGTTAATAATTTCCGGTTGGAGTGTTTTAAACAGAAGGCACTAGATCCCGCTAATAAGAATTTCACCTTACTTGGTTTAGCTTTTGAAAGTGGGTTTAATTCTAAATCCACTTTCAATGATTACTTCAAAAAGAAAACAGGTATTACCCCGCGCAAGTGGTTGAAAAATAATCATTAATAGACTTGATTCTAAGCCTGTACTGAGTCTTAGTCTGTAACAGAATATTCATTTACAATTCCTCGCTCTTCTCATTCTGTTGCTACCGGCCCTTTCTCTTTTCTAAAAAGTCCGAGATTTCATAAAAAGCGCCGAAAATATCATTCCGCACGATTATTAGATGCTTCATGCTGATCTTGGCTCTGGAATTAAAAAAGGAATGCACCATGACAAAAATCTTAGTTGCCGGAGCTAGTGACTCTCTCGGCAAATGCATACTTGAAGAACTGAATAACTGGAAGATACCAGCCATAGCTTTGATTCGAGCTCAAGAAAAGTTGGCAGGTTTGAAAAATCGAAATATCAAGATAGTGCAAGCTGAAGTAACTCGTCCAGAAACATTGAAAGGTGTTTGTAAAGGTATCGAGACATTGATATCAACCGTTGGTATCACCAGCCAAAAAAATGGGCTCACCTACATGGATGTCGATTACCAGGCAAATTTGAACTTACTGAAGGAAGCAGAACGAGCTGGGGTTAGAAAATTTATATATATATCTATTATAGACGGAGACAGGCTACGCCATCTTAAGATCGCTGAAGCTAAAGAACGATTTGTAGATGCTCTCAAAGCTTCGGGATTAGAATATACCGTCATTCGTTCCATTGGACTTTTTTCAGATCTACGAGAGGTGCTCTACATGGCCGAAAAAGGAAGGGTTGTGTTATTTGGGAATGGAGAGTTAAAGCTAAACCCTATTCACGGTGCTGACCTTGCGGAAGTATGTGTGCGGGCTATTGCTCAGAAAGAAAAAGATATATCGGTAGGTGGACCTGATATCCTCACTCAAAATGAGATAGCAGAAATGGCTTTATGTGCGTGGAATAAACCAGCTGATATTGTTCACCTTCCGGTCTGGATCAGGTTATTGATACTAAATACAGCTAAGATTTTTCTTCCCAAGCAAAGATTTGGATCGCTTGAATACTTTCTCACGCTTATGGCGCACGAAAGTATTGCAACCCGCTACGGCAATCATCGCTTACAGGATTTTTTTAACCAAGAAGTACAACAAATAAAACAGCAAACCAATCAAAAATAATCTTATCAACATGAAATCTTATCTAATTATCATACTTATAGCCTTGGCATTTCTACTTACTGGTTGTGGAAACACAGGTATGTTTGTGGCGTCTAATAGTACCGAGGTTCAGCTAAAAGAAGGAAACTATACTATTGTGGCTAAGAATGTTACGGGCACCTCTGAAATATCCTATTTAATAGGAGCCAGTTATTCATGGGGCATTGCCACTAATTCAGTAGGTATAATTCCTCTTGATAGAAATAAAATGATTTATAAAGAAGCTCGTGAATCGCTTTGGGATAACTTCGAGAAACAAGGAGAATCTATAGAAGGGAGATCACTAGCTCTAATTAACATTCAATATGACTCCAACACAACGAACTTTTTGGTTTATACAAAAGCATCGGTTTCTATTACCGCTGATATCATCGAGTTTGAATAAATTAAGTAGTTATAGTGCTATGAATAAAGGGTTCCGTTCAATTACGAATGGAACCTTTTCATTTACATAAAGTCATTTTCGAATCAATAAAATGCTTGGTTTATCCGCGCTATTCAATCACTTTTATACCTACCAGTCTTGTCAGTAGAATTAACAGAATTATCCAGATTTAAAAGAGTCGAATGATCCAAAAAGGGTAGATTAATTTGAATCTTAGCCAGTCAATTCCGAGATGATTTCCATAAGAATCCTTGTTTAAAGCAATTTGCAACCATTCTATTTAATAAAATGGTTTTAGACTATATTAATTCATACTAAACCGTTTATTTGACCTTATCGCTGATGTTTGGTGGTTATTTCTAGTATACTTATTCCATCATCAGCCAAAATATCTGAGGAATTTTAGTGAACAGTAATAGATCATAATTTAATCACATCACACTTATGTGTGGTATTTAGGTTTATTGTATTTGACAAATTATTGTAAATGCGATCTATAACTTATTTGTATAAAGTTGTCTTTCAAGTCATCTCAATTGCATCAAATTAAGCTCTAACTCAACTTATGATTATGAATGTACAGCCATCTATATTTCTGTTTGGTCAATACTAATAGTGTTGCATTACTCTTATAGTTCAATTTGGCTTTTCTTCACATGGAAATATTGACCCTAAACGTCAATTGAGTAATAGTTAAAGTTGATATTCTACTACTTCTACTGCAATCTGTACTATTATTTAGTAGCAAGCTTATCGAAGGAACATCATTAAATAAGTTCCGAATTATAAATTCGTACGATTTAAGGATAGCGAATTGACAACTTATCATAAAATGAAGGTGGATGAGCTTAGACAGTTGTATCTCATATTTGCCTTTCTAAAATTAATTAAAAAGGATAAATATGTACTCATATCAGCCTAATAATCATATCCATACTAAATATTACCCAAAGGCATTAAGCTTTATATTAATGACCATAATTGTCTCGTTTTTTTTGTTATCATGTTCAGATATAAACTCGACGATCAACTCAGAATTCGACGATTTTATCGAAATTCTAGACACTAATTTCGAATCACATTTACTTGCTTTAGGGATTGATACAGAAGGATTAATTGATCAAAAAATACTTAAATCAGATGCTGAACTTGTAACTCGATTGAGTGTTAATAAAGATGAGAATTCAATAGATGGAAGAATTGAAGACCTAACGGGTATTGGTGGGTTCGTTAATCTTACTTATTTATCTGTACAATCTCAGGGATTGAAATCAATAAATCTGGAGAAGAACACATTGTTAGATACTCTTTTAATTGGGGATAATTATTTAGAAGGCTTGGATGTAAGCCAAAATGATAGTTTGGTTTATTTAGATGCCATATTCAATGAATTGAAAGTTATTAGTGGTCTCAACGAATTGTCAAATTTGACAGAGCTACAATTATCATACAACTATCTTGAAACTCTTCAAGTGGAAAATGCTAATCTGGAAAGATTATTTGTTAGTGACAATCTTTTGAAAAACGTGAATGTATCTGGGGCCGAAAATTTATCTAATGTTTACGTTCCTAGAAATCAGTTAGAGGAGTTTCATGTAAATGATAACATAAACCTAGAAACTTTAATCTTATCAGATAACAAATTGACAAGTATAGAATTGGAAGATCTGTCCAAACTTGAAGTACTATACATATCGAGTAATGAACTCACAAGTTTAAATATTAGCAATAATGATAAGCTGGTTGATTTTAGACCTAACAGAAATCCTGGGTTATATTGTATTCAAGTAAGTCCTATTCAGATAATTCCGAATGTTTACTTATCCGATTACCAGGAATTAAGTTCTAACTGTGAGTAAGAGAATTAGAACAGATGTTATTCCAAGAATAAAATGATAAACCAAAGTTTAATATTATGAAGGCACATTTCTCGACCTACGATTTCTATCATTGGATACCTGATTACCTATTTTCATTTTCTCATAATTATGAAAGTTTGTCTATAGCCATAATGATCGACAAATCTGTTGCAATATTACCTTTTACCAATTTGAGTCCTGATAAGGATAACGAATATTTTGCGACGGAATTACAGAGGAAATCATCCTAGCATTGTCAAAAGTAAGAGGGGTGAAGGTCATTGCACGAACATCAAGCTTCGTTTTTAAAGGTAAACATTTAGATGTGCGCGTAATAGGTAAGCAATTGGATGTAGGTACCATTCTTGAGGGAAGTTTGAGAAAATCTGGGATGAATTGCGGATATCGGTTCGGCTAGTTCGCACCAACGATGGGGAGCATACAAAGCCTCACTAGTTTCTAGTGAGGCTTTTTTTATGTCAGTCCATCCCCAAATAATCTTCTTTTTCTTAAGAGGATTGTAGATGTTAGCTAATTCGATGACAGAAACTACCTAAGCTTATCGGAATAAATTGGAAGACCATGCTGAACTTGTTTCAGTATCTTTGTGTGGGCTCGGATATTTGTAAACCCCTTTCCAGCCAATAAAGACACTCCGTGTTTTCTACTTACTATTTAACTACTAAGCCATATAATTTGTGTGTCAAAATAGCCGTAGGTAGTAAGTTGAATAGAATCGTTTATAAAGTACTATCTAAGATTGAAAACGGTGTTCATTGTCTAAAAAGAAGCAGAAATAAAGCCTGAATTTATAGCCAGTTCGTAAGATCCCGAAATAAATTCGGGATTGTAGATGTCAGGTAATTCGTTGACAGAAGTAACTATTTGATTCCTCACAAAACACCTAGTTATT
>TARA_R110002050_G_scaffold293352_1_pt1 | contig 20381 bp, 12 predicted proteins | sample TARA_R110002050 | Tara Oceans TARA_R110002050 (sample SAMEA4396988) | marine metagenome | biome: Polar Biome; feature: [DCM] deep chlorophyll maximum layer (ENVO:01000326); material: water (ENVO:00002006), including particulate matter (ENVO:01000060) such as... | depth 25 m
GTACTCACTCAAGCTGGTCCAGCTAATAGGGTATTTAATATCTCCCTGCATTTTTTGCTCTTCCTTTTTCATCTCCTCTGTCCAGGGCCCCATCGAGGTACCTTCTCCGAACACCTCCAGGGTCACCCCTTGCCGGATATCACTTTGAGACTTCCCATCCTCAATCAAGGCATCAACCGCCCAACTAAGCATATTAATAAAACCAGGAGCAACTACCAGGCCTGTAGCATCAATTTCAATTTCACCTTTTGCTCCAGACAGCTTTCCTATAGCTGAAATGGTATCCCACCTAATGCCAATATCACCTATATAAGATGCCTCTCCAGAGCCATCAACTATCTGTCCATTTTTGATTAAAACATCGTAAGTATCAGTCGATGAACATCCATATAAAATGACAATGGCCAATAAGCTCTGAAGAAGTTTTCTCATAACTATTAGGGAATATAATGGTAAATTTATGGTCCTTAATCTCTTTAAAAGTAATCAATATTTGAAGATTATTGGTGACTTCTTTACCTAACTTAATGGAAATTATTACTTTATTTCCACTCCTTCCAATTCCTTTTTATGCTCACCTTTGCATTAATTATTCAATCCAAGGTTTAACTAAAGCTTTTTTAGTAACTAAATAAAAGTGAGGCATTAACCGGATTGAATTAAATTGAAGGCAAGGTTTGCGTCACCAGCCAATGCGATCAATAGATTGAAGAAATTGATTTGCTTCCGGTCGATTGGAAAATTACATTTCTAATGGCCCTCTATTCCTGAAAGAAAATTGTAAGTGATCATGGAAGCATGAGGGCTGTTTCCTCCATCACTGGAGTGGAATAGGCTTCTATGTCCACTGGATGACTTAAATTTAAGGCCCAGAATGGATAATCCAATATATGGCAGCCCATATCACCTAAAGCACCAGCACCAAAGTCCCATTAGGCTCTCCAATTAAAAGGCACATAAGCTTCATCATAGGCTCTGTATTTGGCTACTCCCAACCAAAGGTTCCAGTCCAAAGAATTAGGTATATTCGAACCATTATTAGGCCGACTTTCTATCCCTTGAGGCTAAACGGGTCTATCCGTCCAGCAATGTTTCTCATGAACCTTTCCAATAGCCCCAGACCATATTAATTCATTCAAAATTCTGGGACCCTCATTGGCATGTCCTTGATTGCCCATTTGTGTGACAATTCAATTCTTTTTAGCAAACTCCCTCAATTTTCTTGCGTCACCAACCGTTCTGGTGATTGGTTTTATGGTGTAAACATGAATCCCTATTTTCATCGCTTCCATAGTAATCATGGCGTGCATATGGTCAGGAGTGGAAACGGTAATGGCATCCAAGTCATTTTCTTTATTTCCCTAAAATCTTTGTATTTATTTGCTTTAGGGTGGGCTTTAAAGGATGCGGAGGACCTATGGTCATCCACATCACATAAGGCAATGGTATTTTCGGAACTCACGCCTTTAACATCTACAACCCCCTTCCCACCTACTCCAACACATCCCAAATTGAGCAAATCACTTGGTGGCACGTGCCCCACACCTCCCAATACAAACCTAGGAACAATAGAAAAAACCGATGCTGCCAAAGTACTATTCCGGAGGAATTTCCTTCGGCTTGAACCCCCTTCAAATTTATTGCCAACCATATTAATAACCGGAATTTTGTGCGATCTTATTGTTAACATCAATCGCCCTTAAAGGTATAGGAAACAACAGTTTGTCTTGGTCAATATCAAAACCTTTCGCTTTCATTATCTCTACAGCCCTACCTGTCCTTGCAAGATCAAAAAACCGATGAAATTCAAAACACAATTCTACGCGTCTTTCATGTTCTAATGCTAAGGCTAGGTCATTGTATTCTTCAGGATATCCAGGTTCTCCAAATCCTGGTAAGCCAACCCTAGCTCGAACCCTATTTAAATAGGTTGGGTCGCCGGTTACCTCTGCGTACATCAATAAGATATCCGCATACCTGATTATTTCGAAATTTTGACCTGGGTATCTCCAGTTAGGATCATAAAACTTCATGGTAAATGGATAATCAATGAACTGATCAGTATCTAAATTTAGGTAGCCGGGATATACAGAGACCCTCTTCCGAACGGTATCTTCAGCTTCGAATTCATCTACCAAATCCTGTGTTGGGGTATTCATCCCATTTCCTCGGAAAGTTTCATTCATTCCCGGCAAGTGAAATGCCCAATGAAAAGGGGTATATTGAGATTGGTGGTTGCTATTCACCGCATTTTCACCTCCCTGGTATTGAACCTCTAAAAGTGATGCTTTTGAATTTTTTGTGCTTGGCATGAATAAAAACTCATAATCCTCCGAATTTATATTCCCATCTCCATTTGCGTCTAGTGAAAACCTATTGCTGTCAATAATTTCCTTAAGTTCATTGCTAGCGTTTTGCGTATCCCCCATGGTAATGTATGCTTTGGCCAGAATTGCAGCAGCTCCATATTTGGTAACCCTACCTACATCATTTCCAGTGTAGCTTTCTGGCAGGTTGTTTTTGGCATATTGCAAATCATTGATTATTTGCTGGTAAACCACCTCCTTGCTCTCTCGAAGGTAATCATAGCCTTCTTCGGGTTTCAATGGTTTTAAGGGCAAAGGTATACCTCCCCAAACCCGCACCATATTAAAGAAAATTAAGGATCGCACCAAGGTAGCTTCTGCTTTTAGCCTTTCCCTTAAAGTTGGGTCAGTAAATTGAACCTCAGAATTCTCTAAATGAAATAGGGCATTGTTGCATATAAAAATGGCGTTGTAACTGGTTTTCCAAGCATTTTCAATAAGTCCGTTATTTGTTCTTATATAGTAATCTGCTATTTCTTCCGAAAAGGTGGTTGAACCTCCCGTAAATTCTATATAGGTGTTGTCTGAACGTAGCTCTCCGTACAGGTCTGCAATGCCCTGAGCATTATAAATCCTAGCCAACTGTCTGTAAATATCATTTACAGACAAGATTAACTGTTCGTCATTTTCATAAAAATTACCTTCGGTAATTTGGGTTTTAGGGTAAAGATCCAATTCACCTTCGTTACATGAAAAGGCACCTAAAATCACCACTATAAGAATATATATACTATTGTTTTTCATGATTTCTTTTGATTTGATGAAAGTGAATTAAAAGCCAACATTTACTCCCAAAGTATATATTTTGGCTGTTGGATACGGAGAATGAGCAACCCCTCTTCTTTGGGCCTCAGCAGCCCCACCATTGAAGTTCTCCGGATCAAATATTGGACTTTGCTTAACGGTAAGCATATTCATACCATTGAAATAAACCCTTAAGGAACCCAATCTCATTTTTTCCAATATTGTAGGCTGGAAAGTATAACCAAAGGTCAAACTCTTCAACCTTAAATAAGATCCATCTACAATCCAATAACTGGAGGCTGTTCTTTCTAAACCATCAAGATCGACAGTTAATTTATAATGATAGCCATCTCCTGGATCTTCTTCCGACCTCCACCTGTCAACCATTTCATGGTAATAATTTCGCCCTTCATGGTATTGCATTGAACGGTGGATATTGTTGTCAAAAACCTCGCTTCCTTGGACCCCTTGGAAGAGAAAGCTAAGGTCAAATCCTTTATAACTAAAATTATTTGTTATCCCCCAGGTAAAATCTGGAGCATAGTTCCCTATAATGGTTCGGTCATCGGAATTAAGTACATCATCTCCGTTAACATCGGCATATTTCCCATCTCCGGCCACTGCAGATTCATACCTTGCGGGGTCTGTATCTGCTTCTTCCTGGGTCATGTAAACCCCATCATATTGGTAGCCATAAAAGTTATAAACTGGAAAGCCTACTTTATTGATGGATTGCATACCAAAACCGGCATTGTATATCATTGGGGCATCCTCTTCTCCTAATTCCAATACCTTGTTTCTGTTCCTAGAAAAATTCAATTGGCTTGTCCAGGACAAGGCTCCAGTAAGGTTGTGAGAACTAAGGTTCAATTCCAACCCTTTGTTTTCAAGCTTCCCAATATTTCTAAAAACATTCGTAAAGCCTGTTACAGAAGGAACGGGCACATCTAGTAATAATCCATCAGATTTTGATATGTAATAATCTGCTTCTAGGGATAATCTACCTTCAAAAAGACCTAAATCTAGCCCTAAGTTTAATTGCCTTGTCCTTTCCCATTCAAGGTCGGGATTGGTAAAATCGGAAGGGTAATAGGAGGCTCCAAGGCTGTTACCCAAGGCAATTCTGCCTTGAGCCATTGAACCTATCCATCTGTAATCTGCAAATTGATCATTACCAGTAAAACCATAACTCGCTCTCCATTTAAAATGGCTTACAGGCTCCAAGCTGTTCATAAAGCCTTCATCGGACATTATCCAGCCCAATGACAGACTAGGAAAAGCACCCCATTTTTTATTGGGACCAAAGCGGGAGGAACCATCCCTTCTGTAGCTTGCAGAAGCCAGGTATTTTCCTTCATAATTATAGGTAACCCTAGTAAAATAGGAAATAAGTACCCGCTCTGTCGCATTGTCACTGGCTTGAAAAATGTTTTGTCCTCCACTCAGGTAGGGCACCAAGTCATTGTTGAATCCCCTCCTTTGTGCGCTTGAGGAATAATAATCATCCTTAAAGTATTCATTCCCTAATAGAAAGGAGAACTGATGACCATCAAAAGATTTGTCGTAGGTCAATAGGTTTTGCCAATTGTAATTCATCCTATTGTTTTGGTCTACTGTCATTGCCCCTTCTGTAATATAATTGGGACCCATGTTGTGATCAACAGCTTGATAGTTGGTGTCGTCACCTCTTCTGTATAGATAGTTTAGTGAAGACCTGAATTTTAGTCCAGGTAGCAGGTTGAAATTGGCATAAATATTTCCAAGGCTATTGAAATTTTTGTGCTGAATGTCATCATTTATTCTATATAAAGGATGGCCATTTACCGCCCTAAAAAGTATGGCACCGTAATTTTCATAACCAGTAGTAGTGGAAGGTTCTCCCAGGTATCCATTGTTGCCATAGACTGGAAAAACCTGAGGATACTGTACCGCCCATTCCACAATTCTATTGTAGGGCTCATTCTCATGGTCATAAACCACATTCAACATCCCTCCTATTTCTGCCCAATCTGTTACTTTTGAGGAAACTTTTAGATTTAATGAATATTTTTTATAGTCAGAGTTGATGACAATCCCTTCTTGATTTACATAGCCACCAGATATCAGGTAAGTAGTATTTTCATTACCCCCAGAGACATTAACATCCACCCTTTGCATGGGAGCAGTGCGAAAAATCAAATTCTGCCAGTCTGTATTGGGTAAATTTTGCGGATTTTCAAATGCTTCCGGCCAAGTGTATTTATAATGCCCTCTTGCTGCCACTGTATTGGGAGCATTCGGATCCCCTCCAGATTCTAGCCAACCATTCTGAGCGGCATCTATAGAAGCCTGTGCATATTCAGCAGAATTCATGACTTTGATCTTGTCAATATTCTCTTGTAACCCGTAAGAATAATTGATTGTTACCTTCCCTTTGCCAGATTTCCCACTTTTTGTAGTTACTAAAACCACTCCATTGGCACCTCTAGAACCGTAAATGGCTGCTGAAGCCGCATCCTTTAGGATTTCAATAGATTCTATATCCGAAGGATTAATCAAATTCAGGTCATAATTGGGAAGTGGAATTCCATCTATAACAATTAAAGGTGAACTATTGGCAGAAATCGAGTTGATGCCCCTAATTTGAATAGTACTTGAACCACCTGGTCGGCCGCTGCTATTGATTACCTGCACACCGGCAATTTTCCCATACAAGGCCTGTCCAAATTCAACCATGGGCCTGCTGCTGAGTTCTTCGTCCATTTCCAATGATCCCACAGATCCTGTCAGGTGACTTTTTTGCTGTGTTCCATACCCTACCACCACTACTTCCTCCAAGGAGGCCAAGTCTTCTTTTAAGCTAATATCAATCACACTTTGGTTACTCACCACCACCCTTTGTGATTCAAATCCAATAAAAGAAAAAATCAGTGTCGCCCCTTCAGGAACAGACAAAGCATACTTACCATCCAAATCTGTTGCTGTTCCTTTCGCCGATCCCGGCACAGAAATGGTTGCGCCGGGTATAGGAGCACCATTCGCATCAGTGACGGTTCCGGAAACTTCGATATCAGCCCAAGGGCTTTCTAATTTCTCTGGATTTAACGGTAATTCAGCCATTTCACTATCGGAAAAATCAAAATGTAAACCTGACGGTATTTCCTTTAGAGATAATCCATTTTCAAATTTTGAATCTTTAAAAGATTCTGCGTCCATCCTTTGATCTGTTTTAGCTGATTTACCATTCGTTTCTCCTGCTATAAGGAGCCCGATGGTTAGCAATTGAATAAGAAAGGCATAACTACATCGCCTGACCATGCTTATAACATGTCTTGGTACAAGATTTTCCATGCGGTTAGATTAAGGGTTTATTAAAATTTTTAGGTTAGGTTTTGGATAAATAGGCCTCTGAAATTTACTTTAATTAGGATTATACAACTGTAATTACCTTCATTGCTATTACAGATTTATTCAATTGATTTTCAAGACATTCCATTATCAAATCGGCCAAGCTATCCTATTTTTGATTTATTTTATCATCACTTTTTACAAAGGCTTTTAAACAAATAATTCCAGGCCAACGAAAGGATAAAACTCACCACTAATATCCAATTGTATTGTCCATGGTTTCAGCTTTAAATTCATCCAAGATGCAGGCTCATGACTATGGGTATAACTATTTTTAAAGAGTAAACGAGTGAATTTATTACAATGAATCTTTTCCGATTTTGCTGGTCGTTAACTCTTTCTCTCATTCATTCACCTTTGGAAAATATTTCTTCAAACACGGATTTCCTTCATTTTAAATTCTCCTCCTTTATAAAACTGGTTGTGCCAATTCTTCCAAGCTTATTAAAGAATTTGAATGGTTTTGCATTAAAATGACACAGGCCTTTTTTCAATAGAATACCGATGGGTTGAAATTTTAAAAAATATTCCTCGAACTTCTTTATTCCCAAAAGCCAACCCCCAATAAGGGTCTGGCTCAATTTTAAAAATTCAATACTAAATTTGGCATACAAAACTTCAAGACCGAAATTTTCATTCCTATAAACTTGCTGCCAACAATTCGGGGAACCACCAAATTGATCAAAATTCAAATATAATTTTTCCTTTTTCATTTTGGGTATTATGGGTTTATTTAATTCAAATTAGCTATTATTCAATAAATATAAAAATTAATCATCTATAATTTATAATATTTATTTTTCTGAAAATATTAGGATTATAATTAAGGATTTCAAACTAAAATCTATATAAACAATCATATTAAAAAAATTGATATTTAGCTATTCGGGTCGGAAATATCCTTTGTTTTGGTTGAAATAAAGGGTAAGTCAAGCAATTGATTCTTAATGAAAAAATTGATCAGTTAAATATATCACAAATACACAGGAGAGTTAATAAACACCAAGGGAAACGCGTCTTTGAAACCTGATTTAAATCCCATTAATAGATTTTTTTTTCAGCTTAGGTTATCAAATTTCTTTTTGATATTCACTTAAAATACTTTTAAGCTGAGGATTATCGATGTGCGAAAGGTTTGATGCTATACCCTTCAACCTATCCTTGTATTGATCCCTATTTTTCATTACTTCAAAAACCCTTATAATGTACCATTCCTGTTGGGTTTCTAAATGGTGAACAATTGCAAGGAACAAGGGCTCAGGAAGATTTTCTACTTTTTTGAATTCATTAAGTACCTGTAGCTTTGCTGTTAAAGGCAGACCACTGTATATGTCAATTAAATTTTGAAGAAAATAATTATCAGAATAATTGCACTTGGAAAGTGTTTTTATGGCCACTTCTTTTACTTTAGGCTTATCATCCCTACCTAGACTATTGATCACCAAGGAATTGAGGTAGTCTTTTTGCCCCAACTCCCCTTTGGCGAAAAGTTCAAGGAAAAATAAGCTGTTGTGTTCTATTTGAGGAGCCTGCATAAGGAATGTCATTAGCTCTTCATCCTTATTTAATTCATTTATGGTCAAATTCACCAGTTGTTCTTTTTCTCCAACGTGAGACAAATGCCAGATGGTATGGGTCGTATATACAGCATCAACTACGGCTTCCGCAGCGATTTCTTTTTTGGTAGCCCCAGAGGTACCATCTACCTCTGGGCTTCCATTTTCAGGTTTTTCTACAAGATCAGAAAGTTCATACTCTCTCAAGGGTGACCAATCGTTTTCTAGAATTTCAATCAGACGTAAGTAGTCCTTTTCTGTAAATTCGCTATGATCAGTTTTGGTAAGGGCCTCCTCATAAACTTCCAGACCAAAAAAATCTCCAGAAAGGTCCCAATAGATACCAATATCTATCAATTTGCACTCACCAATGAGACATACGGGGGTTTTGAGTTTTCTATGCCAATATAGAAATCCTTTATTGTCTTTTTTAGCGAAAATTTCTGCTTGCTCTCCCTTATCATCCTCAATATAATAAACAGAGACATCTGGTTGCCAAATTACTTCATGCAACTTTTCACTTTGAAAGTAAACGTCATCATCATTATTGAACAACAATAGCAGGAAAGCAAACAGTATTTGAATACAAAACATGAACTTTTAATTCTATTACCTCAATTAAACTTCTATTGTTTTTTCCAACTTCCTAGTGGGTCTTGGATATTGTTTTTCCGCAAGGAACCTCCTCCATTTTAGAGGGTTGACACCAAAATCCTGATGAGTAATATCCCTGAGTTCTGCTCTGGCAAAAGCTTTATAATTGGAATGAATATCTTGTAGGTAACTGACCAAGAGTTGATAACCAGACTTGGCACCGCAACGAGCCAGAGTGGCTGCAATGGAAATTTCAAGCAAGCCACCATAAACCCGCCATCTTACCTCATCATAATCTTCCGTCTTGAATCCCCCAATATTTTCATCTTTTAAAAGCTTTTCAAAGCCCGGAATAAATTGCGCATCAGGTATCCTGTCTCCATAGAAACACAAGTTATGAATCCGGTTATAAAATGGAATAATTTTCAAATCAATTCTACCATTGAAGTAATCATTCGTTCGGTTGACTACCCCTCCCCCTGAAGTGGTATTTTCAATGATATTTCGAATGACAGGTATTGAACTTTTGCTGCCAGTCATTGCCAGCAGCGCAATGTTTTGATTGATTCTCCAGAACAAACCTTCCAAAACATTCTTTTTTCTCCCTCTTATAAAATCATAATCATCTACATATCCACCTGGGTAGCCCTCTTTTTGTTCCAGGTCAAACATTTCTTGTAATTCTTCTACTATGAGGGCGTTTCCATCGCTTTCTCCAAACCAGGCCAATGCTTTTGCCAGAAGAAGTTTGGCTTTTTCATCTTCAGATTTACCATAATAGGTTTTCAATACAGGAATAGCTTTCTCTTTCGGCAACCTGCTGCATTCGTATAAAAACTCTCGTTTTCCTTCTGAAAGTTCTGCTATCCTGGTATTGATTTCATCCTCTTGAAACCTTTTATCTTCATTGGAAGGTCGGTCATAATCCTTAGGAAGATACCCTAGATCGGCCCACTCACGTTGTAAATCACTCACATCAAAATCACGAGGTCTCGTATTGGTCCATGCCAGGTCAGCGGCAATTTGTCCTGTCAGGTATCCCAATACAAGGATATCTGCAGTCATGCGGGTAAATTGCATGGCATTATGCGTTTGGCTTATCCCCCTACCGGCAATTAAAAGCCCATCCAGTGATTTGGGTACAATACAACGGTATGGAATTTCTACAGTTAGATCATTTGAATGGGGCAATAAAAAGCCACATTTCGAAAATTCGGAACTCCCTACATTATGTGGGTCAAAATCACTACTTGCCAAAGCAATTACATCCTTAAAGTGAGTTTTTTCAGCCACATCATAGAGGTTCAATACATGCATCCCTTCTATAAGGCGTGATTCTCTAACAGTAAGGAAAGGGTGAAAATCGTAAAAATGAGCTTCATAATGAGAAAGAAAGAGTCCACGTTGCAATTCTGATATTTTGGTAGTGTCCAGCACATCATAATCTCTATTGGTGGGTGAAGAAGAAATCGAAACTGCTCCTTTAACATCCCACTGACTGTAATTTTGTGTTTCGCCCGTTCGGGAGTTTCCTTGTGAAAAGCTAGCGCCAGCAAAAGAAGCAATGTCTCCATCTCCAGTGGCATCAACGGTGACATCCCCATTGATGGTTTGAAGATTACCATTTCTACAAACCAAGAACCCAGAAACTTTCTGATCTTCCAAGAGGGCACCACAGAATATCGCTCCTGGAATAAACCTACCTCCTGCATTCAAAATTTCCTTGAGGTGGTAATATTTCCGGCCTACTTTTGTGGACATGTTATTCTCAAAAGCTGTCCTTTCTGCTTCTTCATTTTGTTTTTTAAAGAAACCATTGCTCGTTACCCCATGGTAATACCCCATGACTCCACCCATGGTTTTTGTGCCACCCAAATCATTAAAATAATCAGCAACAATGGTATTGGCACCTTTTCCTGCAGCACCCTTAGCGACAAAAGAACCACCCGTGCCTCCTCCCGCTACGGCAACCTGACAATATTCTTTGTCTTTTACTAAAGCATTGTAATCAAAGGATACTTGATCCAATGGAATAGAAAAGCTGGCTTCATCCAACCCTGTGAATCGAATCTGATCAAGGGAAATCTCAGTATTGTGAATTCTTAACGTTGATGCTTTTCCTTTACCCGAGGCTTTTGGCAATGATTCAACCATTTTAAGGGCTTCTTCATTAATGGCCAGAATATTTTTACTATTAACGGCTTTGCCATTCAGCATAAAATATCCTTCAAGATCCACCTCTGGAAGGCGATCATCTTTTAAAATTATTGAGGTTTCTAGCCCATGTTGATAAATTTCAGCATTTTTAAGGGATGGATCAATATTTTTGAAATTTTGACCAAGTAATGCTGCTTTATGTCTCGCTTGATGTTCTATCAATTCCAAACTTTGTTCATCCACCTTAAATTCAAAATCCAAGAAAGCTTGGTCTTCAGACAACTTCCCTCTGTGAAAAGCAATTTGGTCTTGATGTACTTTATAATCCCTAGAAACTGACAGGACTTTTTTCTGAGGGTTTTCAACATTTTTCAATTCCAAGACGAAACCGGCCCTATCTATCTCATAGGCTTGATTAAAAAAATTTCTACTAAACATGACCTGATCGGAAGCATCGATAAAATTATTGCATTTCACATGTTGCAAACCTTGCTTACCCGCCATCAAAACCCCTTTAACTTTTCCTTTGTCTTGAAAAATTCCGCAAACATCTGTCATCAATAGGACATGGACCTTACTGACCAGGAGATTTCTCAACATCCCCTTTCTGATACTGCCGGAAAACAGCAATATTTCATCCTCAAATTTACTGTTGCCAAGACCTGTCCCGAGGGAATTGTTCATTTCCGCTAACTCTCCTTTGGGCAAAAACAAATTAGAAAGTTCTGGACTGAAATCTTCAAAACCATCTGCCTTCATCCAAAGTTTGTGTTTTGCAAAAATCTCGAAGCCTGGGCTTGTCCTCTTTTCAATCAATAAAACCTTTTTACCTGACTTTGCAGCGTGACTTGCAGCAAAATAACCTGCTAAACCTCCTCCATTGACCACTACATCATAAGTATCAAAATTGCTACTGCTAGAGAATTGTCGATAAATTTCGGCTTTTGCTTCTAAACTCATCATTCCCGGACCCATCATTATGGCTCCTGTAGCCGGTAAGCTAATATTTAGAAATTTCCTTCTGTTCATTTGCTTAAAAATTTTTGTTCATGACTAATTATTCTACTGAGATCTGCTATATAAACACTTCGAACATCTCCATCAAAGCCGTTGAACACAACAAATCTTCCTGATCGATCCCAAGCTGGGTGGGCATCTAAACGAAAGGAACTATCACTTACGTCAGGTGTTTTAACTTTTGTAATTACAATTTCTTTTCCTGTACGAACATTGAGTAGCCTTAGGGGCACATAGCCATCCCCATCTGTAACCCTGGTTTCCTTGGCATAAGCATCAGTAATAATGAATGGAAGCCCACCAGGATGATAACTTGGATGGCCTGACCCTGGAGCAAAAACTTCTTTTAATTCTGTACCATCATATTTAACGGTTACTACTTCCAATCCCTCTTTTCCATCATCTACTTCTAGATTCATTGACAAGTAATCCCCGTCTGGCAACCATGCCATATGATGACCTCCTTTACCATATTGAGTAGTTGTAATGGCGGTGCGAATATCAGAACCATCTCCATTCATGGTAATGACTGCAACCTTTCTTTTACCGCCTGAAATAGGCTTTAAAAGTAGGCAGGTCATAATTCGACTCATTTGTGGGTTCCACATTGCCTTGAAGCAATAAATTTCATAATCTTCCGGATTGGAAATCCCTATCCCTGGTTTGGCTTGCTTATAGATGTCTTCTATACTGGCTACCAACGTACTTTTTCCTGTTTTCACATCCGTAACATAAATACCATCCTTATCTGTAAGGCCAAAATTTTTGGATCTATAATCGTCTGGAACAATTACTCCGTAGCCAGATTGTGCATATTCAGAATTACGTAGATTATGAGAAACCAATTTTTCACCATTGATAGAAGCCATAAACAGCCCTCCATTAATCCGTTTAAAGTCCTCATTTTCCATATTATAATGAACAGTAAAAGACTCCCAACTTGAAGTATCTACCTGATTGTAGAACAATTGCTCATCATTCTTTCCCCATTGCACATTGGCTCCAAGCTGCATTTCCCATCCAAATGAATTGGCGATTACTTTTTCTTCACCTGTCTCCAAATTGATTAAAACCACCTTACCAAACTCTCCCGCTTTTGGGTACCTATCTTCGAAAGGAAGCCGAAATAATGCAATATACTTCCCAGAGGGACTAATTGGTGAGGTATCATGAAACCTATGGATCAGACCATCGCTTCCAACTTTAACAATGGGAATAGAATCATTTGTATTCTCCTTTATTTCAGTATTCATTGCGCTACCATAAAAAATGGTAAACGGATTTATATAAAAGCTCATTAATGCCAAGGCAAAAACAAACGAATAACGCATATAATTTATCATCATTATCGAATTTTATATATTAACCTAAAGGGTTAATTTTAATAACCTGGATTCTGAGTCAAATTTGAATTGATATCTAGTTCCCGTTGAGGAATTGGAAGAAATTTATCCTTTTCAGGATTATAATTTCTTGTATCAAACATTCTTAATTCCTCAGCATACGCTTCATAATTGGGGGTGCCATTTTCATTAAATTCCGGAACATACTGGGATTTATAAATCCCTAATGGCCTACCGTACAGTGGCCCGGAAATGACATCCTCAGCGATATTCCATCTTCTAATATCAAAAAAGCGTAATCCTTCATAAGCAAATTCTACTTTTCTTTCTTGTCTAACAACCTCCCGCAATTTGTCTATCGATTGCCCTTGTTCTATTCCGGGTATACCTGCTCTTTCCCTTACCGCATTTATCGATTCATATACCGTGTTATTTACCTGACCTAATTCAATTTGAGCTTCAGCATAAATCAATAAAATTTCCGCATACCTTATTAGCATGATATTTAGCTCCGACTCTCTTCTAAACTCTCTTTCATCTGCAGCCACATATTTTCTATACTGATAACCCGAGAATGTTGCATAAGGATTAATAACTTCCTGGTTGTCAATACGTTTTGGTGGGTTTTGATTGAAATCCCATACCAATAAACTATCAGGATGTGTTTCAAACTGGTAACCCAAAAACTCTGATCCCGGCACCACGCAAGTTGCATGAAGTCTTGGATCTCTATTTTGAAACGGATTCGCAGGATCATACAATGGAGATTTATCTATCCTTAAACCATCTACACAAGCATAGGAATCAATTAAAGCTTGGGTAGGGATTTTGGTAGCAAAACCTCCTGTAAGTCTTCCTCTTGTATGTACAGGAGATTCGTGAGTCAATTGGTTTGCTCTACTGAATTGGATCGTAAATAGTTCTTCAGAATTATTTTGTCCTTCATAGGTAAACAATTCCTCAAAATTTGGGTGCAATTCATATATTCCTAATGCCATAACTTTTTCTGCAGCACTCGCAGCTACGGCCCAGTCATTATGAAATGCTGCCATTCTTGCCTTTAAGCCCCAAGCTGCCCCTTTGGTTATTCGACCTCTATCATTTGAGGAGTACTCAGCAGGTAAAATTTCACCAACTATTTCCAACTCCTCCAAAATAAATTGGTAAATGGTTTCCTTATCTGTTTGAGGAAGTTGCGCATCAAATACATCCAAAGGATCAGTGGTAAATGGCACATCACCATATAAATTTATCAGCCACCCATACCAGTACGCTCGGAAAAACCGCGCTTCCGCTTCAATGTTCTTAAAAGTTTCGGCGTTGGTTACTTCTTCTGCTTTATCCATGTTGGCCAACAACCTATTACAGCTTCCAATATTAACATAAGCATTACTCCAGGCACCAAAAATTAATGTAGGCTCTACAGGTGTAACCTGGCCTTGGCCAAGTAATTGCCAAACACTTAAATTTCTGTCCCAACTAATATCAGTAGCAAAATCAAAAAGAAACTGAAAGGGAATATGTGTAGCCGCTCTATCGGTAAAATAAAGGCTACGATAAACTGAATTTATTGCCATTTGAAGCTCCGACTCGGTACTCCAAAATGTGGCGTCAGATGGCTGGTCAAGAGGATATTTTACTAGATAATCTTCGCAAGAATACAATAGGGTTGAACTTAAAACAACCATTGTTATCGATAGAATTTTTATTAACTTTTTCATGATTTTATCATTAAATGGTTATCTCTAATCCAAAAACAAAAACTTTAACCTGGGGATAAAAAGTACCCTCCCCAATTGGTGCTTCAGGGTCAAAGCTGTCATAAAAATTATGGAAGGTCAATAGGTTCTGGCCATTGCCAAAAACCCTACATTTTGAAATACTTAACTTATTGGTAAGGACAGAAGGTATGGTATACCCAACTTGTAAGGTCTTAAACCTAAAGTAAGAAGCACTCCTTACCCACTGAGATGAAACTTGTTCATTGTTTGGAAAGTTAAAAGTTAGTCGGGGATAGGCCGCTGTAGGGTTTTCGGGTGTCCAATAATCTTTGTGCCATTCCTGAGCCGTTCCACCTAGATAAAAGGCCATGGTTGCAAAGTTATCCAAGTAGCCATCAACCTTCCCTACCCCTTGTCCTAACAAGCTAAAATCAAACCCTTTGTAGTCCAAAGAAATATTGAAGCCATAAGTATATTTGGGAATAGTGTTTCCAAAAATTGTTCGGTCTGCGGCATTAATAACACCATCATTGTTTATGTCTTCATATTTAATGTCACCTGGACTTACTTGTCCAAATTGAGTAGCATGTTGGTTAATTTCTTCCTGATTTTGAAAATAACCTAAGGACTTTAGCCCATACAAAGACCTGAACGGTTGCCCTTCTTGATTGATTTCTCTAGCATAAATATGAGGTCCACTGCCCATCAAATCCACCACTTGGTTGTTTACGTCGGATAGGTTGGCCGAAATGCTTAAATTCAGTTCACCAAATTTTTTTCTGTATCCTGCACTTAAATCCCAGCCTTTGTTCCTTACTTTACCTGCATTTTGGTAAGGCTCAATTAAGCCGGCAATACGTGGAACAGGTATTTGAAGCAGTATATCATCCGTATTTCTCACATAATAATCCCCTGTAAATTCAAAGTCTCCGATACTGGCATCAAAGCCAACATTTATCATCCGGGTAGTTTCCCAAGTAATGTTCCGGTTACCGGAATAGAGCAGTGCCGCTCCCAAAGCGGGAATATTGTCTCCAAAGACATAATTTTGTCCCATCGTAACGGTCGAAGCAAAGGGATAAGTACCGATTTGTTGGTTGCCTAATGAACCCCAGGAACCACGGATTTTTAATTCATTGATCCATGAAGTATTGGATAGAAACTCTTCTTCTGACAACCTCCAACCGAAGCTAAAAGAGGGGAAATATCCGTATTTGTTTGTCCCCAAAAATCTAGATGAACCGTCAGCTCTAAGGTTGGCTTCAAATAAATACCTGTCATTGTAATTGTAATTTACCCTTCCAAAATAAGAAAGTAAAGACCACTCTAGCGCAGACCCAGTCGCTTGCTGGTTTGCTATTGATCCGGCATTTAAAACATCATAGTTTTCTAAAGGAAACTGATCTCTAAACCCGCTAAGCCAATCGTTCCTGTAATCAATTGCTTCCGTTCCTGCTAAAACTTCTAAAAAATGGTTGCCAAAATCTTTGTTATAATTGATTAAAGCCCTGTAATTATTATTGATAGACCGCGAGAATTGTTCGTTCAATGACGCTTTATAAGGGCTTGGATTAATTATAGTACCGTCGGGAAAAAATAAATCTACCTGTTTACGGAAATTTTTTACTTGTCGATAATTGACATTGGGAGCAGCCTGCAGGTTTATATTAAGGTTTTCAATCGGCTGCCAATCCAATTTTAAATTGGCCATTAACTCATGACGTTTGTCTAAATTGTAGCCTCCTTCTTCCATTGATGCCCAGCCATTTGATCCGTCCCAACCGACGCCCCAAGAACCATTTTCGTTTTTACCGGGTATATTGTGAGGATAGCGTGCAAGCCAGTGCCAATTTTGGGGTGGCTCATTTCTATCCTCATTTCTTGCTAAGATATCAATTCCAATTTTTAAATTGTCCCGTACTTTGATGTCTGTATTTAACCGAATATTAATCCTTTCAAACTTTGAATCCATCAAACCATTTTGATTCATATAAGAAACAGATCCTAACACATTAATTTTCTCACCCCCACCGTTAATTCCTACATAATGGTTTTGCTGAAGTGCTTTATCATTGAGCATTACATCGTGCCAATTTGTTTCCGGATAGGCATCGGAAGGGGCGTTTTGTCTATAAGCGTCAATGTATTCTTGTTGGAAAGCAGGATTTCTCCCTACATTTTCAAATGCTTGGTTAATCATAACCATATGGTCATAGCCACTAACTTTTTCCATTAAAGTAGTAGGCTGTTGCCATCCTATACTGTTTCTGTAGTTTATTGAAAATTTCCCATCTTTACCCCGCTTGGTTGTTACTAAAATAACACCATTTGCCGCACGGGAACCATAGATTGCAGCAGATGCTGCATCTTTTAAAATAGAGATTGACTCTATTTCATTGACATCAATATCATTTAAGCTCATCGGAACTCCATCAATCAATACCAGTGGGTTTGAATCTCCTAAAGTGCCAATCCCTCGAATCCGAATTGTACCTCCATCTGCACCCGGTTTACCGGATCTTTGGGTTACTGTGACTCCTGGTGCCAACCCCTGTAAGGCAGTTGACGCTTGACCAACAGGCCTGGAAATTATATCATCAGAGGCAATGGCATCCACAGCACCAGTTAAATTTACCTTCTTTTGTGTACCATACCCAACTACCACCACTTCTTCCAGTGAAGTATCATCAAGTACCATTTTTACATCGATTTGTGATTGGTTGGTAACAGTGATTCTATTTGTCTTGTATCCTATGAAAGAAACCACCAAAACAGCTCCTTCATCTACGGCGATAGAGAAGTTACCATCGATATCCGAAACCGTACCTGAAGTAGTATTTTCTAAAGTAATAGTAGCACCAGGCAGTGGTTCCCCATTTTCATCGGTTATTCTTCCTGAAATATTTATTTCTAACTGTTTGTCCGCTATCAATTTAGTATAATTCCAGCGTCCCTGGGCATCAGTCCTTCGAACATGAATATTTTGATTCACCTGTTTAAAATACAAGCCGGTTTGCTGGCCAATAATTGAAAGCAGGGAATAGACACTTTGGGTGTTCTGACCGAAAGTATTAACCCTCGGAACATCTTTTAATTCCATATCCGTGTGAACGAAATTGAAACCGGTCATTTTCTCAATAGAGGAAAAAGCCTTTTCAATTTTTGTATCCTCAAAGGATAGTGTGATCATTACTTCTTCAATGTCTTTTACCTGAGCATTGCCGTTCCAGGCAAACAAAAAGCTCATGGAAAGAAACTGTATGAGAAAAGAGTAAGTAAATAATTTAGTCATGTGTATGACATGTGAGAGTACAAGATTTTTCATATCTTTACTTTGTTTGTTTTTAAAACTATACAGAATGGTTTTAGATGAACATTCCGGTAAATTCCTGGTAAGAATTTCCGGAGAAATACAGCCTGAGGATGTTGACGCATCCTTAGGTTTTTTTTATTTGGGTTTATTTCATAGACTATTTTTTACCTTAAAATATAATTGTAACATTTTCTTTATTTATTTTATATTCAAACCTGGTAGAAAACCTCAATCCCTCCAATACATTTTCTAACGTTTCTTCTTGAAACTTTCCGGACAATAATATTCGATGACTAGGTAGATTCTTTAAAGTAATATTTACCCCATACCAGTTTTCAAGTACTCTTATTGCTTCTAATAATGGGGTTTTTTCAAAAACAATACGTTTTTTTGTCCATCCAATCACTAAGTCCTTATTAAATTTTGCTTTTACTAACTGATCTTTTCCCTTATCAATTTTCAAAGCTTCCCCAGGAAGTAAAGTGATTGGTTTTTCCATTGAATCTTCTTTATTTACAGCTACTTTTCCAGTCAGAAGTGAAACATCGATGGATTCTCCTTTGTAAGCCCTCACATTAAAACTTGTTCCTAAGGCGGTGGTAGTGGTTTCCAGGGTATGTACAATAAATGGCCTTGAGGCATCTTTGGTAACACTGAAAAACGCTTCTCCTTTTAAAAAGATAGCTCTTTTGTCCTTTTCAAAATTTTTGAGGTATTTCAATTCACTCCCTGAATTCAGAATTACCTGAGAACCATCACTTAATGTAAGATGAGATTTTACTCCCGGAACAGTCGTGTGTTCCTCGAAAACTATCAAAGGGGCTTTATTTTCAGGAATTGGCAAATCTGTAAAAAACCAACTGGAGAAAGCACCAAAGGCTATGGCAAAAATCAAAACACAAGCAACCCTTAAATTAAAATAGTTATAGATGTTTGGTCGGGACGAGGGGCGATTAATTGCTTTTTCCAATGTACTAATTGAATGGATTGGAATAATCTTTTCATCCTCACCGGATTCATAATGTCGGTTTTGTTTGGACAAGCGATTATCTAAATCCTTCCACAAACCTAAAAACTCAGTGTCCGAAAGTTTGGGCTGTTTTTTGGTATTTAATTGTAAAATTATCTCTCGTGCCCTTTTTGCTTCTTTGTATTTCAATGGATTCTTTTCCAGCAAACTTTGCCAAAACAAGTTTGATTCAGCATTGGGATGCATCACCCATTTCTTGAAAGAAGGGTCCAAAACAAAATCCTCTATGGTGTAATTAGAAATCTCCATTTATGATAAAATTCACCCACATAAGTCTGGGCTTCAAAAAATCTATCCATCTTCAAGAGAAAAAATTTAAAATTTACATTATATTAAAATATTCCAGCGTATAAATATGAATTCGATAAATTATTTATCTGTATAGTATAAAAAAACCAACAGATTATACGAAGGAGAATAATAAAATCATTGTGACCAAGTTCAAACTTTTCTTTAAATTGGCAATGGCCTTCCAAGCTAATGTATAAACTGACTGAACATTAATACCCATAATTATGGAAGTATCTTCGTAGGAATGGTTCTCATAATACAATAAGTGAATTACTTCACGTTGGCGGGATGAAAGAGAATTTATGGACTTCATTAAGGTTAAATTCTTACTTTCTTTAACATTATTAATTTCCTTGTCAGCTTCAGTTTCGCTGCTCAATTGATCTTCTAATTCAAGGTTAAAAAAACCATACCGCTTTTTTTCTTTCCCTACTTCTTTGTGAATTTTATTACTAAGGCACTTAAAAAGATATAGTTTAACATTATCAGTGGTTTTGACAGTATTTCGGTATTCCCAAATATTAAAAAATACCTCTTGAATACAATCTTTAATCAAACTCCGATCTCCTTTAATCGACATTCCCAATCTAAAAAGTTCTTGCGTATACTTAATATACAAAGCCTCCAACCCCACTCTTTCTCCTTTTTTTATCTGCTTCCAATATTCTGCATCATCACCTGTTTGAACAGAATTGTCATATGATTTCTCCTTGTACATTTTGGGTATATTGGGTTTACACTTCCCAAATTAGGTATAATTCAATTAATTAAAAATGAATAGCCTGCCTTTTGGTGATTTTCATTGTATAAATTTCAAATTGACATAAACTATCAACCTTAGAAAACCATGAATTTTGAAGCA
>TARA_R110002050_G_scaffold49818_8_pt1 | contig 20361 bp, 14 predicted proteins | sample TARA_R110002050 | Tara Oceans TARA_R110002050 (sample SAMEA4396988) | marine metagenome | biome: Polar Biome; feature: [DCM] deep chlorophyll maximum layer (ENVO:01000326); material: water (ENVO:00002006), including particulate matter (ENVO:01000060) such as... | depth 25 m
AGGAGTGAACCACCGAAGAATTTTATGGGCAAAAAAGGCTAAACCTATCGGCCAAAACCTTTTTATTAAAAGTCCCTTAAAGCATTTCAAGTTTTGATAATTACCAATACCGATGCGTACTTTTCGTTTGTACTCTTCTTGCGGTGAAACACTAACATCTTCGTAAACCTTCGCCTTGGGCTCCCACAATACTTTTTGATCTTGCTCCATCAAGCGCAAGCTAACATAAAAGTCTTCCATAAAGAAGAGGGGCGGGATCTCAGGAAATTTGTTGGCTTTAATCAAATAAGCACCACCTTCCAATCCTAAGACGATGGACCAAAGTTTACTTTCTGCGGCCTTTAGTTTATTCTCCCAACTGAGGTAAAAGTTCTCCTGTATACTAATACCTTTTTGAGGAAGTGCCCCGTAGTGAATTACCGCTCCACAAGCAGCGGCTTCGTGGTCTGTTTGTAGGCGGTTCACCAATTTTTTTAAAAGGTCTTTATCAAATATAATATTAGCATCGGTAAGGAGCAGAAACTCAGCCTTAGTTTTTGCGGTAAGTTGATTAATGATGGCGGATTTACCTTGTCGTTTTTTAAATATCGTCACCTTTAGGCGCTCGTCTTTTGCTTGCCAAGCTTCTAAAATATTATTGGTGCCATCGCAGCTGTTATCACTACCAATACTTATGCTTAATTTGTCGCTTGGATAATCGCAGTCAAGAATTGAGCGAATTTTTTTATCAATAACGCTTTCTTCGTTATAAGCTGCAAAAACTACTTCTATACTGGGCCAATCTTCAATTAAGTTTGCCTTTTTTTCCTTTTTAAAAAGTGCAAAAAAGCGCACCATTAATGGATAAAGGAGGTAGCTACTGAGAATACTTCCCAGACTTAGCCAAAAAATGACTTGAAGGAATAAATTCATAGTAGGGTTTGATAAAACTTAAGCAATTTTTCGCCTAGTCCAGCATTGGCGTATTCTTCTTCAAACTTTTGGCGAGCGGCCTGCGACATATTTTCACGTTCGGTATCATTGTCTAGAAGCAAAATAATGGCTGCAGCAAATGCTTCTGCTTCTTGGGCTAAAAGTACTTCTTTATTCGCTTCCAAATTAATGCCTTCAGCACCAATTGGAGTGCTAACACAAGCTTGGCCCATGGCCATGTATTCTACCAATTTTATGCGCATACCGCTACCCGCCAATAAGGGGATAATGGCAATTTTAGCCGCTTTTATAAAACGTTGGGCATCATCAACTTCGGCAAATAACCAGAGATTGTCGTTCGCATAATTAAACAACTTCTTGGGCATGTGCCTCCCGCCAATGGCAATGCGACTTTGAGGGCGAGCTTCTAAAACTAAAGGCCAAACCTCTTCTAAAAACCACTCTAGGCCTTGTTGATTCGGTAACCAATCTAAACTAGCTAAATGGGCAATATCGTAGCGAAATTCTTCAGGAGCTTGAGTACTATAATCTTCCGGGTTTAGGCCGCAAGGAATAGAGGTGCTAATTTTCTTGCCCCCCCAGCTGCGATAAATATTTCGGTCGGCGTCGGTAATAAAAACTTGCGCATCCATTAAAGCCAGCTGCTCTAATTCAAATTTCTTAAGCCTAGCAGATTGAATTTCTAGGTATTTCTTTTTGAGAGTATTGGTTTCGTTTTCAGTATGCCTTTGCCAAATAAGGTGTTCAATATTGTGGGCTCGCATGCTAACAGAGGCCTTGGAGTACTTGCGAATTATAGGCAGATAAACCGCCATGCTCAAACCTTCTAACTGAATTATATCAAATTCCTTTTCCTGCAGTTTGGCTTTAAGCTCATTTTGCATATCCTTCTGCAGAAAGCGAGAAACATGATATGCTTTGCCGTTTAAAAGATTAAAAAACGCGGCTAGTGGTTTTATATCCGTATCAACGTCTATGGCCTTGAAATCTAGTCCTTCAGGAAGGTGCTTAGCAATTTCCTTGGGACTGCGATAGTGCTTTTTCGTATTAAGGCTCAGTAAACTAAGCGAAGCGCCATTAAGTAACAAGGCATCAACCATACTGCGAATAGCAATGCTGCTGCCGTCGTTTGCGGGAAAGGGAACTTTATTGCTTAGGAGCAGAATTTTCACGAGTTGCTTCTGTAGATTTTCGCTTGGCAAAGATGTTCGAAATTTTCTGAAAAGGCTTACTATAAACCTCAATATTGAAAATCACACTATCTGTAGCGGATTTATAGGTTAACCAAAGACCAATAGGAAGCAAAATAAAATTGGCAGTCCACATCGCTTGGAAGGGAGTCCAGTACATAAATCTCCCTAATTTCTCGAAGGAAAAACTGGTTACATGGTAAACAATAAATATAAATACGCTTACTACCACGGGCATTCCCATGCCTCCTTTGCGAATAATCGCGCCTAGGGGCGCTCCCACAAAAAAGAGGACAATGACAGCGAAAGAAACGGAAAATTTCTTTTGCCATTCTAAAACATGCCGTGTAATAATTAATTTTCGCCAATCGTATTGCGCCTTAGCATTGCTGTAATAAGCTTTATTACTGCGAGCAATGCGCATAGAGTTTTGCAAAATCCGAGAACGCATATCTCCTTCGAAGTTGTTTAAGACGGTATCGCTTAATTTGGCGATGACCTCCATTTCGTGCGTATCTACTGCAAGAATTCGCTCTGCTTCAGGAATATCCTTAAGATCATCATAGGCGTACTTACCGATCATTTGTTTTTCGAAATCGCCTTGCAATTCGCTCAATTGGTTGTTAAGGCTGTCTACCGACTCGTATAGTTGACGCACATTAAGCATATCGAATTCCTTTCGCCCAGACTTCCTTAAATCGCCTGCTTGAAAATCAACTAGGTTGAAGCGGATTAAGCTTTCTTGAAAATCAGATTTTACAAAGGGTTTGTTATCGCGATCTTTCGCTTTGCTAGGATTGTGATCTTCGTAAGAATGACCATCGTAAAGGAAAATCTCGAGAAATTGCTCATTTGAAGTCACTTGCATTTTTCCACTATCGGCTACAATTACTTTGGTATTGCCCCGTCTTTGCGTGTGATCGTAAATAATTACATCGCTAAGTAAGTTCTGGTTTTCGCCGTATTTCTCTCCTACTTTTATGGAAAAACCTTCGATGCCCTTATAAAACACCCCTGGTCTAATACTAAGGGCAGGCTTTTGATTGGCAATATTTCTCCGCAGAGTTTCACTGCGCAAATTGGCGATGGGAATAATATAGTTGGCGAATAAAAAGGCGCCTACGCTTAGGCATATCATAAAAACAAAAAGCGGGCGCATTACTCGATACAGGCCAAGGCCCGACGATTTCATGGCGGCCAACTCATTGTTTTCCCCTAAGGTTCCTAAAACCATGATAGAGGAGAGGAGGACCGCCAAAGGCAGCGCCATGGGAACCAAAGTGGCAGAGGTATAAAACAAAAGTTCGGCGATATAATACCATTCTACGCCGCGACCTACTAAATCGTCAATGTACTTCCATACGAATTGCATCAATAAAAAAAGAATCATCACGAAAAAGGTGATGATAAAGGGTCTAAAGAAGCTCTTCAGTACAAAGCGATCTATTATTTTCATTATTCGCTAATGTAGTAATCTTGGTAATCGGAGCGATTAAAGGAAAAGTAACCTGCGGCTAATTTAGGATTGGCCTTGAAGCTTTTAACTTTTAAAAGGGTGACTGTGCCATTGCTGACCCATTGCTGAAGGCTATAAACATGCTTGGTTGATTTTTCGATGCCAATCATAATCTTGTCAACGGTTAGGGTGTTAACTGGTTTCAGGATTATATATTGGATGGTTTTGCCATCAATTTTTTCTGTGCCGCCCAATTTATAGCTATACCCTTTGGAGAAGGAGCTTAATATTTTACTCGGACTAATGCCCTCATCTTCTTCCTCGTTATCGTAGCTGCTGATTTGTACTTCTTCATCTTCATTAAGAATGTTGTACAACTTATTGCCAGCTCTAATCTGCTCGATGCTTTCTAACTTTAAATGATAGTCTTCTCCCCTGAGGGCAATAGTACCCGATTGACTTTGAACAACGGGCGGTTCAACTTTACGATTCTCAAAAGTATAAGTGAATTCTAAAGAAATGCTTGGGTAGGATTTCATTTTGGCAGAAGACTCTTCTAAAAGTGCTTTGGCTTTGGCGTTACTAGCTTGAGAAAATAGATTGAAGCTGAGTAAAATGGCTCCACTGATACTAAAAAACTTATACATAAATGTTTATTCAGATTTGTTCTGGTGATTCAACAACTGTTCCAAAGCATGCTCGTCTGGGATTAATACTTCACGTGCTTTCGAACCTTCAAATTGACCAATAATTCCGGCTGACTCTAATTGATCCACAATTCGGCCTGCGCGGTTATAACCTAGCTTTAATTTACGCTGTAGCATAGAAGCCGAACCTTGCTGACTGATTACCACTAAACGCGCAGCATCATTGAAGAGGGTGTCGCGTTCAGAAGGATCGAGAATGTCAACACCCACGTTACCATCTTCGTCTGCTCCTTTGTATTCGGGTAATTGATAGGCTTCAGGATAAGCTTGCTGATTGCCAATAAAGTCAGTAATTTCTTCTACTTCGGGCGTATCAACGAAAGCACATTGCAAACGAATTAAGTCCGATCCCTGGCTGAGGAGCATATCCCCTTTACCAATCAATTGCTCGGCACCGCCCGCATCGAGGATGGTGCGCGAATCTATTTTCGAGGTCACTCTAAAAGCCACACGCGCCGGGAAGTTGGCTTTGATAATGCCGGTAATTACGTTTACCGACGGTCTTTGCGTGGCCACAATAAGGTGAATACCAATGGCACGTGCCAACTGCGCTAAACGGGCAATAGGAGTTTCCACTTCTTTGCCAGCTGTCATAATAAGATCGGCAAACTCATCAATAACTAAAACGATATAAGGCAGATACCTATGGCCTTGTTCGGGGTTTAGGCGTCTTTGAATAAACTTGGCATTGTACTCCTTAATGTTTCGCACCATTGCATCTTTTAGTAAATCGTAACGCTGGTCCATCTCAATACAGAGACTATTAAGCGTGTGAATTACTTTGGTGGTATCGGTAATAATAGCATCTTCGGTATCAGGCAGTTTAGCCAAATAGTGACGCTCAATTTTATTGAAAAGGGTGAGTTCTACCTTTTTCGGATCTACTAAAACAAACTTTACTTGCGAAGGATGTTTCTTGTATAGCAAGGAAGTAAGGATAACGTTCAATCCCACCGATTTACCTTGTCCGGTTGCACCCGCCATCAAAAGGTGAGGCATTTTGGCTAAATCGGCAACAAAGGTTTCATTACTAATGGTCTTACCAAAAGCAATCGGTAATTCCATATCGTTTTTCTGGAACTTCTCACTGGCAATTAAATTACGCATGGGGACCACTTGGGGATTGGTGCTGGGTACTTCTATACCAATGGTTCCTTTGCCAGGAATGGGAGCGATAATACGAATTCCTAAAGCCGCCAAAGAAAGGGCAATATCGTCTTCTAGGTTTTTAATTTTACTGATACGCACCCCAGGGGCAGGTACAATTTCGTAAAGGGTAACCGTGGGCCCAATGGTGGCTTTAATTTTAGAAATCTCAATTTTATAATTATTGAGGGTTTCAACAATCTTGTTTTTATTTTCGGCTAATTCCTGATCATTGCGAATAATATTGGTGCTGCCAAAATCCTTTAAAAGTTCTAGGGGTGGCGATTTAAAGCGCGATAATTCTAAGGTGGGGTCGTATTCACCAAACTCCTTCAGTTTGCGTTTCACCTCTCGCGCAGAAAGCTCTTCCTCGGTTTCAGTATTGGTTATCTCAAAATCCTCATCCTCTTGTACTTCTTCTGTTTTCTCAGTTTCCTTAGATGGGGTCTCTTCGGGGCTCACCACTTCGATATCAAGTTCGATATCACTGCTCGCTTCTTCGGTGGGCTTTTCTTCAATTTCAAGATCTATCTCCAAGTCAATTTCGGAGCTAGGAGGAACAGCCGTTTCTTGCGGAGTCTCGTCTTCTTGCGCATCTCCCGTGGAGCGAAATTTATCGACAACCGCCGAACTTTCAGTATTGCTTAGCTCTGGTGTAGCATTTGCCAATGGCGATGCTACTGCCGAAGTTTCCAAACTGGAATCGGCTTCCTTATTTAAGGTCTGTGGCTTAAACTTGCGAAAGAAGCCTAAGACGGTTTCTCCCGTCCATTTATTACTAATGCTTAAAAAGAGCAACAAGCTGATAATTAAGATGATAATGGTACCAATTGGTCCCGTTAGTGAACTCAACCAAGCTTCTAACCAATAGCCTGTTGCACCGGCTAACTGACCTTGACTGGGCAGAAAAAAGGCCAGGGTACTGGGAATCCAAATTAGAAAGAAAAGCATGGCTGCACTGGCTTGGCGCAACGAGTTTAACTTTAATTTGAAGGAGAAGCGTAAACCGATTAGGGTTAAATACCAGCAAAATAGAAAAGCTGCTAAGCCAAACCACTCGAAAATAAATTGATGAGCCAAGGCCGCGCCAAATTTGCCAAAAAGGTTTTGCGCTTGTATTTGGGGATCGCTTAGCGCGGACCAAAAGCTAAAACGTACTAAGCTTTGATCGGCAGTCCAATTGTAGAGGTAGCTTATAAAAGCACCCATCAGGAAGAGGGCAAAAGCCATTAAACTTAAGCCTAACACAAAATGATTGCTGCGATTGCTAAAAGCATTTTGCAGTTTTGTGAGGTCAAGTTTCTTTTCCGACTTAGGGGTAACTTTCTTTTTCGCCATTGTTTTATTTGGAACAGCAAAAATAAGACAATATTGTAGCCTAAGCAGGCTAATGATTTCTATTTACTCACAAGCTGTTTTTACTCCCGTTCTGCGGCCAATTGCTAAAATCGCACTAAACTGCTATCGCTACTTTGTCCAGCAATAATGCCATAGCCACCGCTAACATTAGAGAAAATTTGCACGGGTTCACTAAAAGGGTTTTCATTAAAATCACCTGCGGCTTGCGTAAGGCGGAAACGATAATAGGATTCGCTAATGCTGCGTAAGTAAACATAAAAGCCATCTTTATCTCCAAAGCTTTCCAGTCGAATGTTTATGTCTCGCCTCTGCCCATTAAATTGGCTGTCATCTAAAAAGGCCTCACTACCATAAGTGCGACTTTCGCCTTCGCCAAAAGGATCCTGACCAAAGTTGAAAAAGTCTAAACTTGGGTCGGCAGTACTCATATATAGACTATTGAAGTAAGTGCTATTACGCATCTCCACTATATAATAGTTAGTAGCAGCTCCATCATCCAAAAAGTTAAAACGCAAGTCGCGTGTTGCGGTGTCAAAACGTATATTTTCGATGGCTGGTGCTAGAGGCACTCCAGTTTGTGCACTTGCAGGATCTAAATTAGGAGCGCTTACTTCCAAGCGGTAGTTCTTTCCAGCTTCAATAATGTTGCTAGTCGTGTAATAATATACACTATCAAAAGTATTACGAGTATCTAGCAGCGCTTCTAATTCAAAGGGACTATTGGGGTCATCAGTAAAGAGTTTCGCACTATATATATTACTAGTTCTTGGACGCCGACCGAGCATCGAATAAACAGAGGTACTAATGTAAATCTTAGGGCTTAGTCCATTTTGAAGACGGCCAGAAACTACGATTTTATCGCCAGGATTGGGAATTTCATAATCTATTTCCTTTTCACAGGATGAAAGTACTAGGCTTAAAGCAAAAAGGGCAATTAACTTTTTCATCACTTAAAATTTAAACTGGTACGAAATAGAAGGAATAATGGGGAAGAGGCTAACTTGGTTTACTCTCCCATTCCCAGCATTGTCGGTGCTTATATACAGGAAGAAGGGATTTTGCCGATTATAGGCATTGTACAGTGATACATTCCAGCTTGCTTCCCCCCATTTGGTTGCATAGTGCCAATTAAAACCAAGATCTAAGCGGTGATAGGCTGGCATTTTAAGTGAGTTTCTATCACTATATCTATCATAAATTGTATTTGAGTAGCCAAATTGATTTGATCCCATTCCTGGTAATATAATTTGGGCTACTGGAGCGGTAAAACTATTACCTGTGCCGAAAATCCAAGTAAGACCAATGTCAAATCGCTTACTAAATTGATGATTCATTACCACGCTGATATCGTGGCGACGATCGTAACGATAGGGGTATTGCGCACCATTATTCAAATTTTCAAATTGACGATTACTCCAAGCTAAAGTGTAACCAATCCAGCCCGTGGTTTTACCTCTTTTTTTACGCACTAAAAGTTCTAGTCCATACGCTTCACCATGGCCGTCGGTCTCTACCGTATTTTGCCAATCGGTGGAACCAATAAAACTAGCCCCTTCTTTATACTCGATCAGATTATCCATTATTTTATAATAGGCTTCGGCGCTGAATTCATATTTACCGTCTCCTAAATTATGGCTGCTACCCAGGGCGACCTGCTGTGAAATTTGCGGTTTTACTTTGGCAGTAGAGCTTACCCAAAGATCCGTCGGCAAGCCAATACCACTATTAGATAAAAGATGAATGTATTGATTCATTAAGGCATATGAACCTTTTAAAGACCAATCATCATTAACCAAATAGCGCGCGGCTACCCTGGGTTGAAGAGAGTGATAAAAAGCATCATCGTCGGTGAAATACATGGAATAATGTAGACCGTAATTTAGGCGCCACCTTTCGTTCATTTTATAATCATCTTCGATGTAAGCAAATAAATCGTTGGCTTGAATAATCTTAGAGAGGTTAAGGATAGAATCAATTTTAACGCCAGCGTACTCTTCTGCAATTTGGGCTACACCAGGTTTAAAAGTGTGGAAGGTATAACTGGCGCCATATCTTAGACTGTGTTTATTATTTAAACTGTATTCTAAATCGTAACGTAAGCCATAATCTCTAATAAGGGAGAAGTACTCGAAGCCAGAACTATTTTCGTCATTTCCACTTTTATAATAATTTTCGAAACCAATGCCGAAGCGATATTGCGAAAAAGTAGCGGTTAAATTGCTGAAAAGTTTGTCGTTAAAAAGGTGATTCCAGCGCAAGGCAGCGGTGTGGTTTCCCCAGCGAAGGCTGGATTCATCGTAACCTTCTTCATTGCTGAAAAATCCATTGGAATTGTATTCTTGCCTTACTCCAAAATCATCAATTCCAGTATAATAACTTAAGTAAAGTCGGTCTTTGCGCGAAAAGATATGGTTAACCTTGGCGTTTAAATCGGCGAAATAATAGCCAAACTCTGTACCATCGGGAATAAAAGGTCGAGCCAAGATGTCATAATAAGTGCGTCTGCCCGAAAGGATAAATGATGTTTTCTCCTTCCAAATTGGTCCTTCAATAGTTAGCTTACTTGAGATAAGTCCTAAAGATCCTTCGCCCTTAAATTCTTTAAGGTTTCCCTCTTTCATGTCAATTTCTAATACGGAACTCAATCTGCCGCCAAAGCGAGCGGGAAAGCCACCTTTGGTAAGGTTTACGTTTTTAATTGCATCAGCATTAAAAACTGAGAAGAAACCAAAAAGATGAGAGGCATTATAAACTGGCACACCATCCAATAATATCAGGTTTTGATCAGGGCTGCCACCCCGTACGTAAAAACCCGTGGTGCCCTCATTACCCGATTGAACCCCGGGTAATAATTGAATAGCACGGATGATATCAACTTCGCCTAAAAAGGCGGGAATTTTTTTAATCTCCGCAACCGACAATTGAATTTCACTCATCTGAACGCGGCTAACCTCCGCTTCCTTAGCGGTCACTACAACCTCTGATAATTGAGTATTGCTTTCTACTAGATCAATATCCAGCTTAATATTGTCCTTCGATATGTTAATGGGAAATTCTTGGTTATGATAGCCAATAAAGGAGACGATTAATTTGTAATCCCCAGGAGGGAGACTTAAGGAGTAATAACCAAAGGTATTGGTACTCGTTCCAATCGATTTTCCTTCTATATAAAGGTTGACGCCAATGAGGCGCTCTTGCGATTTACTGTCTTGCACATAACCACTAATGCTGAGGTTTTGTGCATTAAGAGAAATACATAGGAAAGTTAGTAAGCTTGTTACTAGAAACTTATACATGGGCTAGGTGGTCTTGTTGCAATCCTATACGAAGGAATTTTAATTTTGGTTGGTCCTAAATACTCCTGTCAGTATTATCTGACGGAGAGTCTTTTTAGGCCTCGTAAATTACCTATTTTTGCAGCCTCAATTACACAAAATGGCTAAAGAATTAGAAATCATCGGCGTAATGTCGGAACTCGGAGCGGGAACGCGCGGATCTTCCTTAGGATTAGACGCCTTACAGATTGCGAGTTTAAAATATGACCGCAGTTTTTTCCATAGGCATCCCGAAAAGAAGGTGGCTACTTTAAACCATCGCCTTTACAGGGAAGTACAAGAACCTTATGCAAAACGTCTCGATGCAATTGCCGAGATGTATCGACGCATAGAAACTACGGTTAGTAGCACCATTAAAAAAGGGAAGTTTCCAGTGGTTATTTCAGGCGATCACAGCAGTGCTGGCGGTACAATTGCGGGTATTAAAAGAGCTTATCCCAACAAGAGGTTAGGCGTTATTTGGGTAGATGCCCATGCGGATTTACACTCGCCTTATACAAGCCCCAGTGGCAATGTTCACGGTATGCCTTTAGCTACCGCTTTGCATGAAGATAATATTGTTTGTCAGAATAATCAGCCGGAACAAGAAACGATTTGGCACTGGAATGAAATGAAGGGTTCCAATAAGAGAGTCTTACCGAAAGACCTTGTTTTTATTGGTGTTCGCAGTACTGAAGTACCCGAACAAGAAATAATGAAGCGCTATAATATCCCCAATATCACCGTAGAAGAAAGCAAAAAACTTGGCGCTGATAAAACCGTGGAAAAGGCTTATTCTCACCTTAAAGATTGCGAAATCATTTACGTATCCTTTGATGTGGATAGCATGGATCCATCGGTAAGCGAAGGAACGGGTACGCCTGTGCCCGGTGGCTTTTCGGAAATGGAAGTGCGTAATATTTTACTGGGACTTTTACGCGATGAACGCCTTTGCTGTTTCGAAATGGTTGAAATTAACCCCTTACTCGATTTAAAAGGAAATAGCATGGCTGAGGCGGCCTTCCGCATCTTTAAACCACTATTCGAATCTTTAGAAAACCAATAAAAAGGAATGCAGCATACTATTAGTAAAACCTTATCAGAAACCTGTGCAGGAATTTTAAAAGACCTTTATAATCTTGAAGTTGAAAACATTGAATGGCAAGCGACGCGCAAAGAATTTGCCGGTGACTTAACCTTGGTGGTTTTTCCCTATCTTAAAGCCAGTCGCAAGAAGCCGGAGGATACCGCCCAAGAAATTGGCACCCTTTTACAAGAGCGTCATGCTGAAGTGAAAGCATTTAATGTGGTAAAGGGCTTTTTAAATATTTCCATCAGCGACAGTTACTGGCAGGCGGTTTTACATGGTATTCAAGATTTAGAAAATTACGGTAGAGGAGAGTCATTAGGGCGCACAACCTTGGTGGAATACAGCTCACCGAACACCAATAAGCCTTTGCATTTAGGGCATATTCGCAATAACCTTTTAGGCTATTCAGTAGCCGAAATTTTAAGCGCAGCCGGACATACTGTTAAAAAGGTGCAGATCATTAATGATCGTGGCATTCATATTTGTAAAAGTATGGTGGCATGGCAGCGTTTTGCGGAGGGAGAAACGCCTGAAAGTAGCGGACTCAAAGGCGATCACTTGGTGGGTAAATATTATGTTGCCTTCGATAAGGCCTACAAGGAGCAAATGGCTCAATTAATGGCCGAAGGTATAACGGAAGATGAGGCAAAAGAACAAGCTCCAATTTTGCAAGAAGCCCGCGAAATGCTATTGAAATGGGAGCAAGGCGATAGCGCCGTTGTTGCTCTTTGGCAGAAGATGAACTCTTGGGTTTATGCCGGCTTCGATGCAAGTTACCGCAGACTAGGCGTTAACTTCGATAAGAACTACTACGAATCTGAAACCTACCTTCTCGGAAAGAAAATAGTAGAAGAGGGAGTGGCCAAAGGGGTATTCTTTAAAAAAGAAGATGGTTCCGTTTGGTGTGATTTAGAGGAGGAGAAGCTGGGCGAAAAATTATTGTTAAGACGCGACGGCACTTCGGTTTATATGACGCAAGATATCGGTACCGCTATTCAACGTTATAAGGATTTCGGTATCGATGGGATGATTTATACCGTGGGTAACGAGCAAGATTATCACTTTCAGGTGCTTTTTGCCATTCTTAAAAAATTGGGCTACGCTTGGGCCGAAAACTTGTATCACCTCAGCTATGGCATGGTAGATCTCCCTTCCGGGAAGATGAAATCGCGCGAAGGAACGGTGGTAGACGCCGATGATTTAATGGAGCAAATGATTTCTACCGCGCAAAAAATTTCAGAAGATCTAGGTAAAACCGATGGCTTGAGTGAAGCAGAAAAAAAGGCGACCAACGAAATGATTGGTTTAGGGGCCTTAAAGTACTTCATACTCAAGGTTGATCCACGCAAGCGCATGTTATTTAACCCTGAAGAGTCCATTGATTTTCAGGGGAATACTGGTCCTTTTATTCAATACACCCATGCTCGCATAAAATCGCTTCTGCGTAAAGCGAGCCAAATGAGTATACCGAATACAGGCGTTTACCAAAATTTGGAAGGGATAGAAAGAGAGTTGATTAAACAGATTTTAAACTTTCCCTCTATTATCCAACAAGCGGCGGCCGATCATGCGCCTTCATTAATAGCTAATTACGTGTACGATTTGGTGAAAACCTACAATGGTTTCTACCAGCAATTGGCCATTTTAAACGATGAAAATCCGGCCGCAGTGCACTTCCGCATAGATTTGTCGCGTAAAACCGCTGCGGTAGTATCTAATGGTATGCGTTTACTGGGTATTACCGTGCCCGAACAGATGTAGCCCATATTAGCTAAAAGACCTTTTGCTTTTTATAAATTTGCGGGCCTCAGCCCAGATCTAAAATTTTAAGATAGATGTTTGATAATTTACAAGATAAACTCGAAAAAGCCTTTCATGTATTAAAAGGCCATGGTCAAATTTCGGAAGTTAACGTTGCCGAAACCCTAAAGGAGATTCGTCGGGCTCTAGTAGATGCGGATGTTAGTTTTAAAATTGCCAAAGATTTTACCAATAAGGTAAAGGAAGAGGTTTTAGGTCAGCAAGTACTTACTAGTCTTAAACCCGGCCAGGTTTTAACCAAAGTGGTACGCGATGAAATGGCGCGCCTTATGGGCGGTGAAGCGGCCGAGTTGAACCTCAGTGAAAAGCCTACCATTATATTAATGGCAGGTTTACAGGGTTCGGGTAAAACCACCCACAGTGGTAAACTGGCCAATTTTCTAACGCGTAAAAAAGGTCGTAAAGTGCTTTTAGTGGCGGGCGACGTTTACCGTCCCGCGGCTATTAACCAGCTGCACGTGGTTGGTGAGCAAATTGGTGTTGAGGTGTACAGCGAAGAAGGTAATAAAAATCCGGTTGAAATTGCCTTAAATGCCGTGGCTTACGCCAAGAAAAACGGACATAATACTATAATCGTCGATACCGCTGGTCGTTTGGCCATTGATGCGGAAATGATGAGCGAAATTCGCAATGTTCATGCAGCGATTAAACCCCAAGAAACTCTTTTTGTAGCAGACGCCATGACGGGTCAGGATGCAGTGAATACGGCCAAGGCCTTTAACGATGTGCTTAATTACGAAGGGGTTATCTTAACCAAATTAGACGGTGATACCCGCGGTGGTGCGGCTTTAACCATTCGCACTGTGGTTAATAAGCCGATTAAGTTTATTGGTACGGGCGAGAAAATGGAGGCTTTGGATATTTTCTATCCCGAGCGTATGGCCGATCGGATTTTAGGCATGGGTGATGTTGTTTCTTTGGTAGAACGTGCCCAGGAGCAGTTCGATGAAGAGGAAGCGCGTCGCGTACAAAAGAAGATTGCCAAGAATCAATTTGACTTTGATGATTTCTTAGGACAGATTAAGCAAATCAAGAAAATGGGGAATATGAAAGACCTCATGGGAATGATTCCGGGAATGGGTAAAATGATGAAGGATGTAGATATTGACGACGATGCCTTTAAAGGAGTAGAAGCGATTATTCAATCGATGACCAAGGAAGAACGAGCCAATCCGAAATTAATAAATGGCAGTCGCCGCAAGCGCATTGCCGATGGATCGGGAAAAAATATTCAGGAAGTAAACCAATTGTTAAAACAGTTTGGCGAAATGAGTAAAATGATGCGCATGATGCAGGGTGGCGGCGCGAAACGGATGGCCGGCATGATGAAGGGAATGCGTTAACAGTAATAAGAGAATAACCAAGTAATGATTTTAATAGACGGGAAAAAGACATCACAGGATATTCGTAATGAAATTGCGGAAGAAGTTAAGTCCATCATCGCAAAAGGCGGCAAACAGCCTCACCTAGCCGCCGTTTTGGTGGGCAATAATGGCGCGAGTGTTACTTATGTAAATGCGAAAGTAAAGGACTGTGAAGAGGTAGGCTATAAATCGAGTTTGGTAAAACTTTCGGAGACTATTACCGAAAAGGAATTATTAGCGGTGGTGGATGAGCTTAACGCCAATGATGATGTGGATGGCTTTATCGTACAACTACCTTTACCTAAGCATATCAACGAGCAAAAGGTAATAATGGCTATCGATCCCGAAAAGGATGTGGATGGTTTTCACCCAACCAATTTGGGTAAAATGGCTCTAAACCTACCCAGCTATGTTCCCGCTACCCCCATGGGGATTATGGATTTATTGGATCGTTACAATATTGAAACGGGCGGTAAGCACTGTGTAGTGGTAGGCCGTTCGCATATAGTAGGGATGCCTGCCAGCATTTTAATGGCGCGTAATCATTACCCCGGCAATGCAACGGTTACTTTAACGCATAGCCGAACCACCAATTTGAAAGAGATTTTAAAGACCGCCGATATTATTATTGCGGCATTAGGAAAACCCAATTTTATTACCGCCGATATGGTTAAAGAAGGGGTAGTAATTTTAGATGTGGGGACGACGCGAGTAGTGGATAAAACTAAAAAATCGGGTCACCGCTTAGTTGGGGACGTAGAATTTGAGACGGTTTCTAAAAAGGCAAGTTATATCACACCAGTACCAGGTGGAGTAGGACCCATGACAAGAGTTAGTTTGTTGAAAAACACCTTGCTAGCGGTTCGTCACAAACTGTAATCGGAATTAATAACTAACGTTTCAAGGCGCGATCTACTTCGCGCTTTTGGTCTTTCTCTTTTAAGCTTTCCCGCTTATCGTAAGTTTTCTTACCCTGAGCCAAGGCTATGCGCATCTTGGCTAGACCGCGATCGTTAATATAGAGGTTAAGGGGAACGATGGTACGGGTGCCTTTTTCCACATCGCCCATTAGGCTGCGGATTTCACGCTTGTGTAAAAGCAAAAGTCTCTCGCGTAAAGGTGCGTGGTTATTAATGTTACCATGCGACCATTCGGCAATATGCATGTTTTTCACCATCAGTTTTTCACCATCAAAATAGCAATAAGCCTCTTGTAAACTGGCTTTGCCTTTACGAATAGATTTAATTTCCGTGCCTAAGAGTTTAATCCCAGCTTCGTAGATATCTAAAAGTTCGTAATTGAATTTCGCCTTGCGATTTTTAATGTTAATTTTTTCCTGTGCCATAGCGGGCGCAAGATAAGCATAGATAATGAGCAGCACCAAAGGCTAACACTATTTGCAGATGGAAATAATCTACATTTCTGCAATTCGTATAATTTTCAGTGGATTATATTCCGCTTCTTTGCTATTCTAATTTTATTAAAAGTGAAATTCAAAGTGATACTTAAAATCATCCTCAGCTTAATCGTTTTGGCTTTAGCTTATGGCCTCGGTTATTTATATTTAAACCCGCAGTTTGGTGGCCGCCTCAGCCATGAAGAAAAATCGCGTTTCTCAGAATCGCCCCAATGGAACGGAAAAGTTTTTGAAAATGCGACCGAAACGGTGATGGATATTAATCTCAGCACCATGCCAGGTCTGCTTAAAGAGCAGTTTAGTGACCGCGCTGCAAGGGCTCCAAAAGAGAAATTACCCATTGCTCAATTCGATGGTAAAGTGTGGCAAGCCGATACCAATCCCTTTAGTTTTATTTGGTTTGGACATTCCGTTGGCCTTATGAAAATGGCGGGCTTAAATCTCTTAATCGACCCTATGTTCGGGCCAGATGCCTCACCCATTGGACCTTTTCGCACTAAACGTTATAGCGATAGTACTTTAAGAATTATCAATGAATTGCCCGAATTAGACGCGGTTTTAATTACCCACGATCATTATGACCATTTGGATTACGATAGCTTCCAATTGCTAAAAGGCAAAGTGAAACACTATTATGTGCCACTGGGGGTGAAGCGTCATTTACTGCGTTGGGATATTCCCAGTGAGATGATTACGGAGTTCGATTGGTGGGATAATGCCAAGCTAGGCGATATTGAAATGACCTTTGTTCCCGCCCGTCACTTTTCGGGCCGTGGACCCTTTGATAGAGCAGAAAGCCTTTGGGGTGGATGGACTTTTGTGAGCAATACACACCGTGTTTATTGGACTGGTGATGGCGGTTATGGTGAACACTTTAAGGAGATTGGCGAGAAACTCGGACCCTTCGATTGGGCCTTTGTAGAATGCGGACAATACAATAAACTCTGGCATGCCATTCATATGTATCCCGAAGAATCGGTGCAAGCGGCAATAGATATGAAGGCTAAAACTGCCATTCCTATTCACTGGGGCGCTTTCACACTAGCCTTACACGATTGGAAAAACCCGGTAGAGCGCTTTAAAGAAGAGGCACTAGCTAAAAATCAAAATATTTATATGCCCGAAATGGGCGTTCCTATCGCTTTCGCAGATGAGCAGGGACGTGAGTATTGGTGGGAAAAATATGAATAAGATCAAATCAAAAATTGACCTTATCCATATATTTTATTAAACGCGTTTAAGACTATAAATGTCATTACGACGATCCTTTAGGTTTCGTACCGCGCCAAATTCATTCAATTCACGTAAAAGATCGATGTCCACATCTACCACCAAAATCATTTCGGTGTTGGGTGTGGCTTCTGCTTTTATCCCATTACTGGGAAAAGCAAAATCACAGGGTGTGAAAACCATAGATTGAGCATACTGAATATCCATATTGCTAACCTTCGGTAAATTACCTACACTACCCGCAATAACCACATAGCATTCGTTTTCAATGGCTCTAGCTTGAGCGGTGTTACGAACGCGTGAATAGCCATTTTGAGTGTCGGTTAAGAAAGGCACAAAGAGGATATCCATGCCATCATCCGCCAATAAGCGCGATAATTCGGGGAACTCTACATCGTAGCAAATCAAAACGCCAATGCGTCCGCAGTCGGTATCGTAAGTCTGTAATTTGGAACCACCTTCCATACCCCAAACGCGGGCTTCATCGGGCGTTACATGTATTTTCTCGAAATAGTCGCGGCTACCATCTCTCCGGCAGAGATAGCCGACATTGCGCAGCTTACCATCTATAAACTGTGGCATACTACCGGTGATGATATTGATATTATAGCTTACCGCTAATTGACTAAAGCGATCAACGATATCGTTGGTATATTCTGCTAGTTTTCGAATTGCTTCCGCTTCACTGAGAGCATTGTGTTGCGCCATAAGAGGAGCATTGAAAAACTCTGGGAATAAGGCGAAATCGGAACGATAGCCTGAAATGGAATCAAGAAAGTATTCCGCTTGATCCATCAATTCACTCAAATCTTTATAGCCACGCATTTGCCACTGAACTATGCCAATGCGAATCACTCTTTTACGGTTACCGGGGCTGTCGCTAGGCTTTTCGTAATATACATTATTCCACTCCATTAAAACGGCATGGTCCTGCGATTCTTTATCGCCCACCAAGTAGTTTTTTAGGATTTTCTTTACGTGGAAATCGTTGCTAAACTGAAAGTTAATTACCGGATCGTGAATCTCTTTTTGCCTTACCTTTTCGAGGTACTGCAAAGGACTCAATTTAGCGGCATGTTGATGATAAAGAGGCATCCTTGCCCCAAAGGCAATACCGCGTAAATTTAACTCTTCACAAAGCTCCTTACGGAAATCGTAGAGGCGACGGCCTAAGCGTAAGCCACGGTATTTAGGACTAATGAAAATATCAATACCATAAAGCAGTTCTCCATCTTTTTTATGGGTCTTAAAGCTATCGTTTCCGGTAATGTCATTATAAGTATGACGCTTATCAGTAATGCTGTAATCCTGCAATACGGAAAGTGCACATCCCGCAATTTCATTATTTACTTTAAGAACAACCTGGCCTTCGGGAAACATCCCAATGAGGGTTTCAATTTCCTCCTTTTTCCAATGTAGGCTTTGCATACCAGGGTAGGCCTGGTTCATTAAAGTTTTTAAAGCTTGATAGTCATCCCCGCTTAGGTAGGCGAGCTCTACATTGTCAATAGTTTCCATATAAATTACCAGTCGAGTAGGTAAGCAAAAATTAAGGGCGCTACTATGGTAGCATCCGATTCAACAATAAATTTTGGTGTAGTAATATCGAGTTTTCCCCAGGTGATTTTCTCATTGGGAACAGCGCCAGAATAGGAACCATAACTAGTGGTGCTGTCGCTAATTTGACAGAAGTAAGACCAGAAAGGGGTATCCGTTCTTTCCATATCTTGGTAAAGCATAGGCACAACGCATATTGGAAAATCGCCTGCAATTCCACCGCCAATTTGGAAAAAGCCAATGCCCTCGGTGCCAGCATTCTCAGTATACCAATCCGCTAAAAAAGTCATGTATTCGATACCCGACTTTACGGTGCTGGGCTGTAATTCTTTTTTCAAGCAGTAGGACGCGAAAATATTACCCAAGGTGGAGTCTTCCCAACCGGGAACTACAATAGGAATGTTCTTCTCGGCGGCAGCCAACATCCACGAATTTTTAGGATCAATTTGGTAGTATTGTTCTAATATCCCAGAATTGAGTAATTGGTACATATATTCATGTGGGAAGTAGCGCTCTCCTTTTGCTTCGGCGCCAGACCATAGGTCTACAATATGCTTTTGTAAACGACGAAAAGCTTCCTCTTCTGGGATGCAAGTATCGGTTACACGGTTTAAGCCGCGTTCTAGTAAATCCCATTCTTCTTTGGGGCTAAGGTCGCGGTAATGCGGCACACGTTCGTAGTGATTATGCGCAACAAGGTTCATTAAATCTTCCTCTAGGTTAGCGCCGGTGCAGGAAATAATTTGCACTTTATCCTGACGAATCATTTCAGCAAAACTCTTACCTAATTCAGCGGTACTCATGGCTCCCGCGAGGGTAACCATCATTTTTTTTCCTTCCGCAAGATGCTTTTCATAACCTTGCGCAGCATCTACCAAAGCGGCAGAATTAAAATGCTTATAATGCTCCAGCATAAACTGGCTGATGGGTCCTTTATTGGCCATGGTCTTCGAATTTATAGCTTAGTAGTTTATAGTAAAGTTTGGCCGCTAAAAAGTTAGAAGCCTTGTGGGCAGAGTGGGGGGCAAGCTCAACAATGTCGAAGCCAACCACGTCCTTCTCTTTAAAAACGCGACGTAAATATTTTAAGGTTTCATACCATCCCATGCCACCTGGCTCGGGAGTTCCTGTAGCGGGCATTATAGAAGGATCAAAAGCATCGAGGTCGATGGTTAGATAAACCTTATCAGTAAGTCGGGCAATAGAGGCATCCATCCACTTTTCGTGTCCGTACATTTCATGCGCGAAAAAGCAATTCCCTGGCTGAATATACTGTCCTTCTTCAATGTCCATACTGCGTATTCCTACTTGTACCAAATTGGCGTTTTGACTGGCATCATAAACCGCACAAGCATGATTATAAGGACTGCCGTGGTATTCAGGTCTTAAGTCGGTATGCGCATCTAGCTGCAGCACAGAAAGGTTATCATACTTTTCGTAGAAGGCTTTAATTACGCCGATGGAGATACTATGCTCACCGCCGAAGAAGCTCAGATATTTCCCCGTTTCAAGTAGCTCTTGCGTTTTCTTATAAACCGCCGTAAAAACTGCTTCGGGACTGCTATCTTCTTTAATGGGATCGAGAATATTAATCCCTTGTTGGTACACTTCCGATTGCGTTTCGATATCGAAAAGCTCCATGTTTTCACTGGCCTCTAAAAAGGCTGCGAAGCCGGCATCGGCTCCCTTTCCCCAAGTGCTAGTGCCATCGTAGGGAATAGATTGTAAAAGGACTTTGGCTCTTTCGTAAGCGCCCCAATGTTCCTCTACACCTGCA
>TARA_R110002050_G_scaffold8396_4_pt1 | contig 20352 bp, 18 predicted proteins | sample TARA_R110002050 | Tara Oceans TARA_R110002050 (sample SAMEA4396988) | marine metagenome | biome: Polar Biome; feature: [DCM] deep chlorophyll maximum layer (ENVO:01000326); material: water (ENVO:00002006), including particulate matter (ENVO:01000060) such as... | depth 25 m
AAATATCACCCACCTGCCTTTTGGGCTGGTTAAGACGAAAAAAGTCTTTAAATTTTGATTATATGTGTTCTGAAATGAACTTTATTTTTTTCTGATTTAGACATAAAAAATCCCTAAAGTCCAGAGACCTTAGGGGTTTTTAGGGAAATTCTGCTCATACAGAATAAGAAATAGAATAATTATTTATTCATACTTTAAAAGTTGTCTTAATCTTTTGACCTGTGGGTTATCAGGAAAACCGGCTTTCAATGAAGCCATAAGACCTTGTAAAGTTTTGGCTTCTTTCGTAATAGGCGTCAGTTTATCGGTTAACGTTTCGTCGTTTACAAGCCAGTAAAATGTTGCAATTCTTTTGTCCCCTATTGTGGCAACAACCCAGAAAGACCCACTTTTAATATCTTTTGCGGGCCGACCAAAATCAATACCCCCTGCATCAGGTGATGCAACAAAATCACTTGGACGTTTGTCGTCTTCAGACGCCTCCTGCCAATGTGTATGCATTTCAACAGTATCTGAACCAATAATCTTGACAGCCCCGAAATCACTTGCGCCAACAGCAAACTTAACTTTTGTTTTTTCATCATCTTTTGTGTGAATCGCGTAATGTGGTCGGAAAAGTGTCGCAGCATCCCAACCAGTTGACATGACAACAACGTAAATGCTTTCAGGGACACCCCCTGCTGTTACAAAATCCGGCAAAGCAAGCGCCGTCGGTGCAAATTTTCCTGCAAAATATATCCGGGCAAGTGCTGGGTTGTATTCATGAAGCAAAGGAACCGACGGAAGATACTTGGCTCCAGCAGCCAGCCTATAAAGATGAGAAGCCTTAATACCATACCACGCATCTGAAATAACGGCGGCGGCCCCCTCTGGTTTTATCAAATCACCTGTCACAGCACCAGCCGGTATCCCCTCTGCAGCTGCACCAGCACTTGCGGCGGCGGCGGCGGCGCCATCACCACCAGCGGCTGTATCTGGAAAAACTAAATTATATAATCTGGATTTTTGAGCAGTCTCAAGCCCTAACCACACTTGAGAAAAAGCGGTTGGATTTGGCAAGACATGATCTGCCACCCCTTCAACTAAAACCCCGTTGCCAACCAGATAGGCCTCAACCTTTTTATACAAATCTTGATCCGCTGAAAACTTGTCAAAAACTTCGGCTGCCGAATCAGCCCCTCCGGGTGCTGCAGCACCGGATGCACCAGCACTTGCGGCGCCTGCAGCAGCGGCTGCACCATCACCACCTGCGGCTGTATATGGAAAAACTAAAGCATATAATGTGGATTTTTGACTATCTTCAAGTGGATCCCATACATTGCTAATAAAAGCGCCTTTGTCGGAGAGGATATCATCTGCAAAATCTTCAATTATCCAACCTTTTTTAATTAAAAAAGCTTTAATAGTTGACTTTAAATCTGTATCCGCTGAAAACTTGTTATATACCCTCGTTTCTATATCAGCTCCAGCTGCAGAACTGGCAGCCGCAGCGGCTGCGGCATAAGCCGGGCTGTTATTTATTAAAGCTGATAAAAATATCAAACAAACAAATAGTATTTTCATGAATTTAATCCCCTGTTTTTATTTATATTTTACAGTATATCTTATGAATATCTTAAATCAATAAAATTTTCTTTTATGGAAACAGTCACCGTTCCCCCCTGACGCAATTTCCCAAACAAAATTTCATCTGCCAAAGGCCGTTTGATTTTATCATCAATCAGACGGGTCAACGGCCGTGCCCCAAAGATACGGTCATACCCCTTTTCAGCCAACCAATGAATGGCTTTGGCATCAACAATAACTTTAATTTTCTTGTCTTTTAATTGATCAGAAAGTTCTGTTACAAATTTATGGACGATTTGTTTGACAACTTTTTTTGGCAAGGCATTAAAGGAAATGATCGAATCCAGACGGTTTCGGAATTCTGGCGTAAAAGTACGCTTGATGGCCGCGTGATCTTCGGTATGGACCGAAGACTTCTGTTCAAATCCTATGGAACCTTTTTCCATATCAACCGCCCCGGCATTCGTTGTCATAATAACAATGGTATTACGAAAACTGACCGACCGACCATTGTGATCTGTGACAATTCCATAATCCATTAATTGCAGCAAGATATTATAAATATCTGGATGGGCCTTTTCAATTTCATCCAGCAACAAGATGGCGTGCGGATTCTTTGTCACCCCATCTGTCAACAAGCCCCCTTGATCAAACCCAACATATCCAGGAGGCGCCCCAATTAATTTTGCCACACTGTGCTTTTCCATATATTCCGACATATCAAAACGCAGCACCGGCATGTGTAAAATATTTCCCAGCTGACGGGCGATTTCGGTTTTCCCCACCCCTGTCGGGCCTGAAAATAAAAAGCAGCCAACTGGTTTTTCTGAAGAACGTAACCCTGACCGGGCCATTTTAATCGCATCCACCACGGCCTCTGCCGCCATATCTTGCCCAAAAACTTTCTTTTTAAGCTGCAACCCCAAAGTCTTTAAAACTTTGCGATCATCTTGGGTGACTTGATGGCTGGGGATACCCGCCATACGGGCAATGGTATCTTCGATTACTTTTTTTGTAATTTTGACTTTTGTTTTTTTGTTTTTCAGGGCGTAATGCGCCCCGGCCTCATCCAAAACATCAATGGCTTTGTCCGGCAATTGACGATCAATTAAATAACGGCTGGCCAGATCAACAGCAGATTCCAAAGCTGTGGCATCATATGTGACATTATGATGGTCTTCAAAATATCCTTTGACCCCTTTAATAATATTCAAACATTCAACGCGGGAAGGTTCTTTAACTTCCACTTTTTGAAAACGACGCATTAAGGCGGCATCTTTTTCCAGATGGGATTTATATTCTTTATAAGTTGTCGCCGCAATACATTGCAATTCCCCATGACTTAACATCGGTTTCAACAAACTTGAAATATCCATCGTCCCCCCTTGAACAGCCCCTGCCCCAACCAAAGTGTGGGCTTCGTCAATAAAAAGCATTGGGCGATGTTTATGGGATTGAAGGGCTTTTAAGATGGCCTTAAAGCGTTCTTCGAAATCACCCCGAAAACGCGTGCCTGCCAATAATCCACCAAGATCCAGGGCAAATATTTCCCTGTTATGCAGAACTTGCGGGGCGGTTCCATCCACAATTTGTTTTGCAAGACCTTCAATCACAGCGGTTTTTCCCACCCCTGGGTCCCCCAATAAAATTGGATTATTCTTTCCCCGTCTAAGTAAAACTTCGGCAATACGTTGAATTTCTTTATCACGCCCAATTAAGGTATCAATCTGGCCTGTCCGCGCCTTTTCATTCAGATTCACACAGTATTTTCCCAAGGCATCTTCGCAAGGGCTTTGATCATCAGATTCAGATACTAAAGAATTATCTTCTTCGTCATCTTCCTCCATCCTATGGACAATATCAGTTAAATAGGTCACCACATCGAACCGGTTTAAATTAACTTTTTCCAACAAATAAATGGCGTAACTTTCTTCTTCGGAATACATTGACACCAATAAATGTGCTCCATTAATTTCATTAATATGGGCCGATTTTGCATGTAATATTGCCCGTTGTAATACGCGTTGAAAGCCAACGGTTACCCGCGTTTCAATATCAGAATCATGGGGCAAAGTCAGATGTTGCTGTTGCAAATGATTAATTAATTCACGCTGCAAACGTTCACAATCAATATCAGCAAATTCAAAAATGGGGGAAACGTCGGCATCTTCGGTTAAAGACAGCAAAAGGTGCTCTAACGTCGCATACTCGTGTCTATGGTGCTTGGCCAAATCAAGGGCCCTTTGGATGCTGTGTTCTAGGTTTTTAGATTGCATCTGTCACTCCCTGTATAATTTACAGTGTAGAGGGAATTGCCCCTGTTTTGCAAGCCTTAAAACTTCTGCACGTTTGGTTTCGGCCACATCGTAAGTATAAGTCCCGCAAATACCTTTGCCTTCATGGTGAATTTGCAAGGTTAACACATGGGCTTCATCCATAGATTTGTGGAATATTGTTATCAAAATATGAACCACAAATTCAAACGAGGTATAATTATCATTTAATAAAACAACTTGCCATAAATGGGGTTTTTTATATTTTGATTCTTGGCGCGTTGCACCCTTTGTGATGGTTTTTGTTTGTGTCATATTTTTTCCTTAGAAAAAGGATAAAGATTAGAACACAAACGTCAAGGGGGAATTGACTTTCCAAAATAAAGACTTATTTATACAAAAAAGACTTATTTATACAAAAAAGGTTTCTAAAGATGAAGTTTATATTAATTGTCTTTCTTATATGTGCGCCAGGTTCTGTTTTTGCGGCGGCGGCGGCTGCATCCTCTGCTGCTATCGTAGATGAATATAGAGCCACTGAAGAAAGTTACAAAGTTCAATGCCTAAAATATGCCAGGGAAATAGCAAGAAATGAAGATGAATTTCTAAGGCGTGCACTTGCGGTTAATAACTTATTAATAACTTACCAGACTTATCCTATAACTCGCTGCTTTCTGGTCTAATTATTCCAGTCCACCTTACATAGAAAGCTGGATCATTGCCGAATCCGATCGTAATATATTGTTTACGCGTGAGTGGTGATACCTTCTTTGTCGCATCTATGGTTCCCAGGCGCATCACTTCGTTATATGCCTGACAAAGAACCTCACCCCAATATCTGTTCTCCTTTAAAAACGCCATTGGATTTTTCTTGAGTTGCTTAAGCTGCATTGGTGACAGGGGAGATCCTCCTGCGCCCTCGATAACTGAGGGTTGTTTAGAGAGAAAAACCAAGAAGAGTTCACGATAACTTTCCCAGACAATGCCTGCTGAGTCGTATGAAATTTTGAATAAGTCTGAATCAGATGATGCATAGGCTAATTTTATAAGAATCATCCGTGCATCAGTCATAATCTTCGTACACCATTCTTGACAGATTTCTTGCATATATGGATGATACATTTGTGCAAATAAGCCATTTTCGTATGGCGTGCTGCTGAAGTTATCAGCTGGACGAACAAGAGATAATCCGATAGCTCTAAGGTTGGAAACAGGAGGGAGAATGTCACTTAGTTTGCACGCGCTTCCACGATAGTCTTTATAAACAAAAACTTTTTCATGATCATCAGATGTTTCTTGGAAAGCCACTGCGAAACGGGCTGCATCGGCACGATAGTATATAGGAAGAAGTGGATTCAGAATAAGACGCCAAAAGCGTCCATTGGGCAGTGAGCGTAGATTAATAAATTGGATTTGATGGCGTAGTATAGCACTTCCCAGCTCCTTCAAAATCCCTTGTGTTCTTTCAACAGCATCTTCTTGAACGAGGGCAGCATCGTAATATATCTTTACCTGGGCGCGCGGGTTTAGGATCCCCCATTGCAAAAAGGTATTTGCAAAACCTGCTGCGTATTCGCGTTCTCCAGGAAAAACAAAAGGTGTTTCCGCTTTCTGATTCATTATCCACATGCCAGCAATCACAAATTTTCCACAAAACTTTTCCCACATTTGTTCCCTATTGCTGTGCTTAACCCTAGGGGCAAGTAAAAGGTATGGATAGAAACTTTTTTCTGACCCCATCACTTCAGGATAATCACTTCCGTTTTCCACTGTGTAGAAATACCCATCGCCATCGCCATCGCCATCGCCATCGCCATTCCCTTCGTTATCGTCAATTTTTGTGACATGGTATGCTGCAGCTAGTGCTGGTGGTGGTGTGAGGCTATCCAATAATTCTGCTGCGGATTTTGCTGCTGCAATTGATCTTTTTTTACTTAAACTGCGCAAGTCTGCATCATGCGAGAATCGGTCTAGGCGCAGGCTTAGAAATCTCCGAGATATGATATGAGGGAGGAAGGGGTTTTTCACACAACCTAGACGCTTGCTTGGATATCCCAGAGATGCGCTATAAGGGAGGAAGGAGTTTTTCACACAACCTAGACGCTTGCTTGGATATACCAGAGATACGCTATAAGGGAGGCAGGGGTATTCCACACAACATGCCTGGCAACATGTGTTTAAAGTAATAAAGAGCATTATCAGGAAAAACAATTGTTTCACAGTTTTAAACATGGATTATATATAGTATTCGAAATTTTCTTTTCAAGATTTTTACCATAAATGTAATGCCCTGGTTATTCAATTAGCAAATTCGTCTGCAGAGGCATAATTGTACAGAATCGGAAAATGGCTGGGCTATAGATATTTTAGTGTCTCAAAGTAAGTGAATCGAAGGGATCGAAATGAGTGGTGGCATTACAGTGGCGGAGCAGCAGCCGCTGCTGCCGCAGCTTCGTCGCCCCGCACTTGACACCAGGGCGACGAGGTAAAATAGGTCCGCTCATAAGATTAATGACAAACAATCCTACCCTGGTGATCCTATACGTATCGTCTTCCTGGACTTGATCCGGGATAAAGTCCACCTTAGACACCTTTTTTCTTTGTCATTCCGGACTTGATCCGGAATCCACAGCGGTGCTTGCCGGATTATGGTACGATTTCTGGAGATCTATTTTACTTCGTCGCCCAATACCTGATACCAGGATCCAGCCTAACGCTAACCAGGTACACGGAGATTGCCAGCTATATCGTTACTAGACCCCGCATCAAGTGCGGGGCGACGAAGTAAGATAGTAAGCTTAATGACAAACAATCCTACCCTGGTGATCCTATACGTATCGTCTTCCTGGTGCTTGACACCAGGATCCAGTCATAACCTAAAAGGCAGACGGGTTATATCCGGTGACTACCGCCCTGGGCCACGGTTTTACGTCAGCTAATGAAAATCCCCGCACAAGCCTTTAATTGGAATTAATAGGGCAAAGATTAGTGTATATATTATTTTATAATTATGTCAGCATTTTTTAATAAATTCAAACGGAAATCAGGACAGCCATATAACTAACAATAAGGGTGACAAGGCATCCTTGCAGGTTTATACTGGGGAATATTAAACAAAAAGGCCTTCATGACAAAAATTATACTGGCATTTGAAACATCAACCAGCATCTGTTCCGCCGCCATCTGGGGCGAAGGGGAAGTCATGGCCAGCGAACAAGAATCCATTGGGTATGGCCATGCGTCATCCCTTTTCAGCTTTGTCAAAAATGTTTCGCAAAAAGCCCGCGTTCCTTTGGAATACATTAATCACGTGGCAGTTACGCGTGGCCCTGGATCTTTTACCGGTGTGCGCGTTGGCCTGGCTGCTGCCCGGGGGTTTTCCTTGGCGGGGAACTTGCCCATTTTGGGGATGACGACATTCGATTTATTGGCCTATACCGCCAAGAAACAACTGATGGCAGATCACGCAAAAATTGTGGTGATGGATACAAAACGGGGGGATTTATATACAGCCTTTTATGATATCGGCCAAGATTTACCATCACACACACAAATCACCAAACCCGAAGATTTACAAGCCCATGTGGAACCTTATAAAAAATCATACACACCGATTCATATTATCGGGGACGGGGCCGCAAAATTACAAACAGATTACAAGTGGCCTATGAACGTTGAATTCTTTCCGATTTTTCCTAATGCTTCGGACTTAGCCATTGCGGCGGCCCATTTTCATGAAACACCATCTTATCCTTTTTCCAGTGATCCACTTTACCTACGCCCCCCCAAGGTTTATGAATAAAGAATGAAAATTCAAACTTTAATATCAAATCAGGCAGCCATCATACGGCCCCTTCAAAGCCAAACACCTTCCCGAAATTGGTCTTTGTCAGAAACAAAAGAATTATTATCCTCTGTTTGGGTTCAGGGATTTGGTTTATTTAATGACGAAACGTTAATAGGGATTTGTATTTTAAGAGTTATTGAAGACGAAGTGGAAATTCTGGAACTGGCCATTGACCATGCCCATCGTCAAAAAGGGTTCGCCCAAAAATTATGGGACCATATTCAAGGGGCCCATGCCAAAGCAACTTTCTTTTTAGAAGTGGCAGAACATAATAATCCTGCCATCAAGTTTTATGAAAAAATAGGATTCACCCAAATTCACCGCCGCGATAATTATTATGGGGCCGGCAACCATGCCTTGATTTATACAATTCGTCCCGATAGAAAATAAATACCCAAGCATATAAAGGGCCTGCTGCACGATGCGATTTTTAAGGCGCGGCGACACAACAGGCCCATTATGTAATAATTCGATTAACCAAGGTGTTCTGTATTTATTCCTGGAGCCCTTTCATCCGCTGAACGTGGCAGAGGATAGGGCCCTGCAGCAGCAGATGCTGCAGCACTTTCGTCTGCAGTCCTTGGAGCTAAAGACCTTTGAGTCACCTGAGGCACCCCAGAAAATAATACTCGGTTAATTGGCAATCTAGGCATACCGCCAGCTGAATGGGGAACCTGCTGACCTGCAAATGCCGCAGCCGCAGCAAATGGAGGTCTTGCGAATCTTGAATCCATCCCTGGTAACACTGGAAATAATCCTGGAGGTGCGGGAAGTAATCTAGGCATACCGCCACCGCCAGCTGAATGTGGCAGAGGATAGGACCCTGCAGCACTTTCATCCATCCATGGTAACTGTGGCAATACGGGAAACAATCCAGAACCTCTGCCTAAATGGAGGACTTGCTGACCTGCAAATGCCGCAGCCGCTGCTGCTGCAAATGGAGGTCTTGCGAATCTTGGATCTGAAGATGCTGGATTAACTGGCCTTCTGCCTAAACGTGGTAGAGGATATGGTCTCGCAGCGGCAGCAGCTGCAGATGCTCCAGGATTTCCACGGCTTTCAGAAGGTAATCCTGGGTAAACCTCGGTAAGAGACGGTATTGATATCCTTCGGGTCGGTGCCGCCGCCGGTGAACTTATTTCTAAGGAACCAGAGGCTGATTCTCCGGCCCCGAATATCTCTTCTAACATTGACTGGGCTCCTGGGAACCCCTCTTTTGCAGCACACGTTAAATAATGGAAGGCAAGTTTCCTATTTGCTGGGTTGCTTTTGTCATAAGATAAGCGTCTACCTAATTCATATTGCGCCCTATTATATCCCCTATTTGCGGAATCCATAAGGTATTTTTGGGCAATTTTGTCATCTTGGGGAACATCTTCACCAGAAGAGTACAGCTCGAACAACATATACATGGCTTGGGGATATTTTTGTTTTGCAGAACGGCTTAAGTAATGAAATGCTGTTTCAAAATCTTTATCCCTTCCATAGCCATGATATAACATCCTGGCCATTCCATACTCAGCAGCTGGATGTCTTAGTCTTGCAGCATGATCTAACAAACGATATCCTTCTTGAAAATCTCGCGGAACCTCCTTACCTAAACAAAGTTCTAGAGCTCTAGCAAACATAATTTCTGCATAAAATTCCGGATCCAAACCCTGATCAGCGACAACAGAACTGGAACTAGAGCTGGATAATCTTGCGCCCCCTAAACCTTCAGCAGCAGCCGTGTCCGAAGGATAACTTGAAAGTAATGCAACACCTGCCGCAATAGCAGCAGTCGTATCTGAAGAATCACTTGAAAGGAATGATAAACCTGCAACAGCAGCCGTATCTGAAGGATTTCTTGAGGGCAAGTATGCGGCTGCCTGTGCGACGCCTCTTGGTCTTTTTGCATCCGTGGAAGTTGGGGCATCAACAAGGGTGCTTGCGGCAGCGGCGGCATGATCTGGTAGTATTCTTCCTTGGCTATCGATTCTAACTCTTTTTGCAGCCCGTCTTGGTGGCCTTGGACCATCGTCTTTATCAGATGCCGCAGCATTGGCAAAGGTTGAACTTAACAGTAGTAAACTTGCATAAAGCAAGGCTTGTTTATTTTTCATCTCTTATCTCATCTTTTATTATTATGTGGTAACTATACTATATGGGGATAATATAGTTAAATTTCAACTTTATGTCATAAAAAAATATTTTCAATCGTATGGCGTTAAAAATACTGGCATACTTAGACCCATTTGACAGGGTCATTTCTGAAACTGATCGTTGGAAAGGACTCCAAGACACTTTAGTGGTGCCTTGGAATGTTTTAATTTTTCATATGATTTAGTTAATCATCTAAAAAAGCAATAGCCTCAATTGCACCAACATGTCCTTGCCTTGCAGCAAGTTCATAATAATGGCGTGCGGCGGTGGAATCTGCAGGTCCCCCTTGCCCTTCAAGGCACATACGGGCCAATTCAAACTGTGCCTCTGCATGCCCTTGCCTTGCAGAAAGTCCATAATAATGGCGCGCTTGCGCAGTATTTTCAGGGTGATCATCTTCTTGTAAAAGAGACCCAACCGCAAACTGTGCCTTTACATGTCCATTAACTGCGGCACGTCTATACAATTCAAAGGCTTCCTTATGACGTCCTTGATTTTCCAGAACATGGGCTTTTCTGTATAAATCTTCTAAGGCAGATTGGTCAGTTTCTGCAGCCGATGAAGCGGCGGCAGCTGAAGCCCCAGCGGCAGCGGCTGAAGAACCAGAGGCACCCGAAAAAGATTCAAGGCTTGCCTGTATTGCCTGTTTAAGATATTTGTCATCTTGATCATCTTCACCTGCGGCGGCTAAAGCCCCAGCGGCAGCCGGAAAAGATTCAAGGCTTGCCTGTATCGCCCGTTTAAAATCTTCTTCATCTTCACCTGCGGCGGCACCTCCTGGAAAATCAGCGGCGGCACCTCCTGGAAAATCAGAAACAGAACCTGAAGAAGCATCGGTGTCCCATACAGCGTCGGTATCTGAAGCAGCACCCGAAGCAGCGGCAGCACCAGAACCAGCAGCAACATCTAAACAGGCAGAATCAATAGCCTGTGCCCACAAGGATGGGTTCCTAGGTACAACACCTGAAGTACCAGCACCGGCAGCGGCGACACCTGAGCCAGCAGCAGCACTTGAGCTTGAAGAAGAGCTTGAACTTGAAGAAGAACTTGAACCAGGGGTCATAACAGACGCAGCTAACTCTTCTATTCTTCTTAAAATAAAGGCATCACTGGCTGCGTAAGGATTAGGAGCGGCATCTTCAGCAACGGCGGCAGCACCTGAACCAGCAGCACCTAAAGAAGGTGCTAAGCTTGATTCCATTGCTTGTCTAAGTCTTTGTTCATAATCCGCATCAGCCGCATTAGAAAGGGTTCCAGGTCGCCTAGAAGAAAAATCCCCCTCTTCATCCCCGTATGGACCTTCGGCAGCATTTGTAATGGTTGAACTTAACAGTAGTAAACTTGCATAAAGCAAGGCTTGTTTATTTTTCATCTCTTATCATCCTATATTTAGGCTACATATAATGTATTAATAGAGAGCTTTCAATTATAAAAATTGATTATTTACGTTAAATTCAGAAGGCAAAAAACCTAAGTGGATACAGATTACATAATATACAGGCAATACAAATGACGGATTATTTATAAAAATAGGCCATGATAGGCCTATAGGAAGTCTGGTTCAAGTGATTGTCACTTGGTTATTACCTTGGAATTGGTTTTCCATTTTGCGGCGGACAACCGTCCACTTGGGGTATTTCACTTGCCATTCCATTTTGTGACAAAAGAACAATGGTTGATACGAATAAAATAATGAATGATTTCATAAGATGTCTCCTTATTTTGTTTTCTTAATTATTTATTTGGGGATGAATATAAAAATATCAAGCACCTGACTTGAAAAATGTGATTCCCGTTTGTTAAAGATGACTTTAAAGAAGAATCATTATAGGCTTAAAAATCACACTATAAAAAGTTGAAAAATATTGAGATATCAAATAAAAAAACAGGCCACGATGGGCCTGTTCTTGGAAATTCTTCTTATTAAAGTTGGCTTATTCAGCTGGCTTGTCTTCAACTTTTGCTTGCTCTGCTGCTGCAATTTTTTCAGCTTCAGCTGTCGCTTTTTTTGCCTTCAGTTCACGTGACAAAGCATCTGTTCCACGTTTCTTTTCAGAAATACGGGCACGCTTACCAGTCAATTCACGTAAGTAATATAATTTTGCACGACGTACTGAACCGTAACGAACAACTTCGATTTCAATCAATGGTGAATGAAGTGGGAATACACGTTCAACCCCTTCTCCATAAGAAATCTTACGTACTGTAAAGGCTGAATTCAATGCGGAATTCTTGCGGGCAATACACACACCTTCGAAAGCCTGAACACGTTCACGGTTTCCTTCTTTAACTTTCACATGAACACGAAGTGTGTCCCCTGCAGAAAATGTTGGGATCTTTTTATCAAGCTTTTTTACTTGTGCTTGTTCAAATTGTTGTAGCTTGTTCATGGCTTTACTCTTCACTTTTTATGTTTTAAATATTCATTCCATAAATCGGGACGCCGTTCCATTGTGATCTTTTCTGACTGGCTTAACCGCCAATCATCAATTTCTTTATGATGTCCTGATAACAAAACATCTGGAACTGACATTCCTTCCCACACCTGCGGGCGCGTATAATGGGGATATTCTAATAACCCCTTTGAAAAACTTTCTTCTTCATGGGATGCTGCTTTTCCCATTACGCCAGGAATTAATCTGACGCAACTGTCAATAAGGACCATAGCAGCAAGTTCCCCTCCTGACAATATATAATCACCAATACTTATTTCTTCAACACCTCTTTTCAATAAAAATCGTTCATCAACCCCCTCGTACCGTCCACATATTAATGTGACCCCCGGTTTTTGGGTTAATTCTTCGACTTTACTTTGTGTCAAAGGTTTTCCGCGTGGTGATAAGTATATCACTGGACTTAAATGTATATGTGCCACAGATGATAGGGCGGCGTCAAGTATTTCTGACTTTAAAACCATTCCTGCCCCTCCACCAAAAGGCATATCATCCACTGTTCTGTGTTTATCCGTCGCAAAATCACGGATGTTCGTGGCTTTTAAATCCCACAAACCCTTGTCCAGAGCCTTTCCTGACAAAGAAAGTCCCAACGGCCCTGGAAACATTTCCGGAAACAAGGATAAGACATTCACTGTCCATGGTTGGGTATTATTATTTTCCATCGTGATTTACAAATGACCTTTTATAAATTTCTTTGCCTTCGTTATTGATTGTGAATTATATGTCCACATCGTGGCTTCAGGCCGATGACAAGTTAATATGCTACTTGTAGTTACAAGCCCCCCCCCTAAATAAAGAAGTTGGGGGGCTTATTAAACGATGGTCAATTCATAAAAACAGTTATAGAGTTCTTTCTATTTTCCTGTCTTCAGAGCATTCAATAATATCGCCTTCACGCAAGTCGGTATAATTTTCAAAAACCATACCACATTCAAAGTTATTTTTGACTTCTTTGACTTCATCTTTCATGCGTTTTAAGGATTTTAAGTTTCCTTCATGAATCACAATATCATCACGTAAAATGCGTATTTTAGACCCACGTTTCACAGAACCTTCTTGCACATAACAACCGGCCACTGTACCAATACTGGAAATCTTAAAGACCTTGCGAACTTCGGCACGCCCAATGAATTCTTCTTGAATTGTTGGAGCCAAAAGACCACTCATCAAAGATTTTACGTCACTAATCACATTATAAATAATAGAATAATAACGTACTTCGACTTTTTCTCTTGCTGCAAAATCACGGGCTTGATTGTTTGCCCGAACGTTAAACCCAACAACTAAGGCATCGGATGCGTTTGCCAAAGACATATCTGTTTCGTTAATGCCCCCAACACCCATGTGAAGAATTCTTACTTTTACTTCATCCGTGGACATTTTTTCTAAACTTGCCACAATGGCTTCTGCTGATCCTTGAACGTCTGCCTTGATAACAACAGGGAGTTCACGGAAATCACTTGCACCGGCAAACAATTGCTCCATCCGACTTTTATTACGTAATAAGTTTTCTTTTTCACGTTTTTTGCGTTGACGATATTCAGTAATTTCGCGCGCTTTTGCTTCATCTTCAACTACTGTAAAGATATCACCCGCCTGCGGCGCCCCATCAAATCCAACAACCTCAACAGGAACAGAAGGTCCAGCTGAGTCGATCACACTTCCATGGTCATCTATTAGAATTCTAACACGGCCAAATTCTGTTCCTGCAACAAAAATCTCACCCTTACAAAGGGTTCCACGTTGAATCAAAGTCGTTGCCACTGGCCCACGCCCTTTTTCCAATCTCGCCTCAACAATAACGCCACTTGCAATGGTGTTTGGGTTGGCTTTTAATTCCAGAATTTCTGCTTGTAATAAAATTGCTTCTTCAAGTTTGTCCAAGTTCAGCCGTTGCTTTGCGGAAACTTCGACACACATTATATCCCCACCCATATCTTCGGATACAAGTTCATGTGTTAACAGTTCCGTTTTTGTTTTTTGTGGATTTGCTTCGGGTTTATCCATTTTGTTAATGGCAACAATAATTGGCACACCTGCCGCTTTGGCATGATTGATTGCTTCAATAGTTTGTTCTTTGATACCATCATCTGCCGCAACAACCAAAACCACGATGTCTGTTACATTGGCCCCACGTGCACGCATTTGGGTAAATGCCGCATGACCGGGGGTGTCAATAAAGGTAATTTTGTCACCTGATTTCATTGTTACCTGATAGGCCCCAATATGCTGTGTTATGCCGCCTGCTTCGCCAGCAACAACATCTGTCGCCCTTAGGGCATCTAGCAAGGATGTCTTTCCATGGTCAACGTGACCCATAATGGTTACAACAGGTGCCCTGGTTTCCATATCTTTTTCATCATCTTTGATATCCATCAAAGCATCTTCGACATCAGATTCAGAAACACGTTTAACTTTGTGCCCCAATTCTTCGGCCACAAGCTGTGCGGTATCCGAGTCTATGGACTGCGTTGCAGTTGCCATAATATCGTTTTTCATAAGCAATTTAACAACCGCGCTGACCTGTACCGCCATACGTTGGGCAAGTTCTTGAACCGTCATAACATCTGGAATAATTACTTCGCGGGCGATTTTCTCACGTGGTGCAAATTGGGCCTGAATTTTCTTTTTTTCTTTTTCACGCGCACGACGAAGGGCTGACAAACTGCGACCCCGTTCCCGTTCGCCTTCACCAGTCAAGGCTTGGGTTACAGTAATTTTTCCTGAACGACGCCCCATATCCCGTTTGCCCGGGTTAAGCTTCTTAGCCTCTGGTTTTGCAGATTCATCTTGTCCTGGCTTGTGATTTATCTTTGATGCATATTTTGTTGCAGGCTTAACATCTTCGGGCATAAGCGTTGAATCTGCAGCAGTAGCCGCAGTCTCTTCTTTTGCCTTAGGTTGTGGCTTTGATGCTTGAAGTCTTGATTCTTCTTCAGCTTTCTTAGCTTTGACTTTTTCTTCCTGTTTGCGACGGAATTCTTCTTCTAATTCTTCTGCACGACGACGTTCTTCCACTTGAAGGCGTTTTAATTCTTCTGTCCGTTTCTGGGATTCTTGATGCAAAAGGTCTTTCTTTTGCATAAATTTGGTGGCACGACTTAAGGCTTCCATGCGTACTTTGATCTCAGCTTCAGAAAGACCTTTTGATTCTTTCCGCACAGGTGTGTTCCGCACAGGCGTGGAAACAGGGCTTTTTCTTGGCCTTATCCCCTCTGCAACAACTGGTTTTTTCTTAACTTCAAATTCAGAAGACCGCATACTTACAGGGTTTTCAGAAGGTCTTGTGGCTGAACGATTACGCCTTTTAACTTCAACAACAACGGGTCGCCCAGATCCTGACCGGGATCCCCGATCTGTTTCTGGCACATCTTTATTAAGCTCTAGCTTTTTTGAAAGCTGTAGAGGCTTCTTTCCCGTCTTGTTGTCTATATTATCCGACATTATTGTACAAATTCCTTACATTATTTTTCTTCTGTAAACCAGTGTTCCCGGGCAGCCATGATAATTTCATTGGCATGATCTAAAGAAACCTTGTCTTTACCCAGGATATCTTGAAGTTCATCCCCAGCTAAATCAGCCAGGTCATCCAGGGTTTTAACATTATTTTCCACCAATGTCACTATCAGATCTGTTGGAAGCTGGTCAAAATCAATTAAATTTTGATTTGCCCCAAGCTTTTTACACTTTTCAATGCTTTCCTGCATCTGTTTTTTCAAATGCTCCATCGCCCGTGTTTTCAATTCTTTGGCCACATCTTCGTCAAATCCTTCGATTTCAACAAATTCATCAATTTCTGTTTCCGCAATTTCTTCCAAAGATGTGAAACCTTCTGTTACAAGAAGATGGGAAATCACATCGTCCACATCCAAAGCTTCAGAAAACAACCCAGCCCGTGATTTATATTCTTCATTACGGCGTTGTTCTTCTTGTTCTACAGTTATGATGCTGATGTCCATTTTTGCCAATAAGGAAGCCAGACGAACATTTTGTCCACGCCGCCCAATGGCCAAGCTTTGTTGGTCTTCGGGAACGACGACATCAACTTTGTTTGTATCTTCGTCAATCACAACTTTGGTAATTTGGGCTGGCGCCAAAGCATTTATGATGAAAGTTCCGCGATCTTCGGTCCAAGAAATAATATCAACTTTTTCCCCTTGCAATTCATTTACAACGGATTGGACGCGACTTCCCCGCATTCCAACACACGCCCCGATTGGATCAATACTGGGGTCGTTTGCCCGAACGGAAATTTTCGCACGACTGCCTGGATCACGCGCCACAGAAATAATATCGATGGCCCCTTCTGAAATTTCAGGCACTTCCTGCACAAAAAGTTGTGCCATAAAATTAGGATGTGCGCGGGATAAAAAGACCTGCGGCCCACGGGTTTCTTGACGAACATCCATGATGTAAGTACGAATTCTATCACCTGGGCGGAAAACTTCACGTGGAATACATTCATCGCGGTGTAACAAAGCTTCGCAACGGCCGATATCAACAACGTAGTTACCGTATTCATTACGGCGTATCGTTCCGCTGATAATTTCGCCCATACGGCTTTTGTATTCATTATATTGTTGAACCCGTTCAGCAAGACGCACGCGCTGGGAAATAATTTGACGCGCTGTATTTGCAGCAATACGTCCAAATTCAACAGGCGGCAGAATATCAACAACAAAGGCACCGACTTCGGATTCTTCATTAATTTTTACTGCTTCTGCTAGGGATATTTGATGCGCAGCATCTTCGATACCCTCTTCATTTTCAACAACTTCACGATACAATCCCAAAGTTACGTCCCCTGTTTTGCGATCGATCTTTGCACGAATATCGTTTTCCATTCCGTATTTGGATTTTCCAATCTTTTGAATGGCTTCCTCCATGGCAATGACAACTTCATCCATGTCAATACCTTTTTCACGTGCGACAGCATCAGCAATTTGCAAAAGTTCACGATTCAACATTTTAGTTCCTCTACATAAAATATATCTGGATAATAATAAAGGCGGACACTACTTCGTCCACCCCCAAACAGAAAACCAGGTTTTTAATTTCTACACCCCCATTATAGACATTTTATTCCAAGCTTCAAGCACGAATATTATTTTCTTACCAGCCTAAGAAAGCGGCTTACACGGCCGGCTTTGTTGGCTTTTTCCTGGAAACGGGTCAAGGTCCATAAATCAGGTTTTTTTAACCATTCTTCTTTTGTGTCACTTAAAAAATTAAAATTGGGATGCTGGTCAATATGTTTCAACATCCATTCAAAATAATCATCATGGTCTGTTGCCAATAATAATTGCGCCTGTTCTTTCATCTTCTTTGATAAATAGGCCAGGTTGTTTTTATTAACAAAACGTCTTTTGTTATGACGCGCCTTTGGCCATGGATCTGGAAATAAGATAAAGACTTTGGAAAAGAAATTTTCTGGCAAAGCCTTTAAAAGCAGCATGGCGTCATCTGGAAAAATACGCACATTGTTTAAGGATTCTTGTTCAACCTTTTGCAGCAACGCGGCGATACCATTGATAAAGGGTTCACACCCAATAAATAATTCATTTGGATATTCTTTTGCCTGCAAGGCCAAGTGTTCCCCTGCCCCAAAACCAACTTCCAAATTAATACGATCAAACCCCTTTGTTAAAGATTCCAAAGAAGGCAGCCTATCATCTTCTAATTTTATTTCAAGTTCCGGCAACAACTCCGCCATCAGGCGGTGTTTGTTTTGGCGCATCTTGCGACCGTACTTGCGTCCATAATGTCCATTCATAATTTGCTAAGATAACGGTTTTTTAAAGTTTTTCAAGCGTTCAAGCAATCCACCGATTAAAAAGGTAATGCAAAGGTAGTACAATAAGGCCCGCATCCAATCAACATATACTGTGCTGCCCTTAAGGGCTTGCGGTAATTCAACATCTATATAACCGCGCGTCATCAAGTTTATTTTGCCTTTCACTTGCCCAAAAGAATCAATCACCCCACTGATGCCTGTATTGGCCACCCGCACAATCGGCATCCCATTTTCAATGGCCCGCATACGGGATATTTCAAAATGTTGGTGGGGGCCCAAACTATTTAAATACCATCCATCATTGGTAACATTTAACATCCATTGGGCGCCATCGCTGGACTCTGCCACTTCATCTGAAAAAATAACTTCGTAACAAACAAGGGGCTTCATCGAGGGTAAATAAGGAAGTTGCAAAATCTGTCGATCATCCCCCACCGAAAAATCCATTATACCGTTTGTTAGTTTTTGAACATTCATAAATGGTAAATATTCTTTTAAAAGATCCCGCAACGGAATATATTCACCAAACGGCACCAAATGACTTTTGTCATAAACATCCATCATAATGGCCTGGGATCCATAAACCCCGATACTATTCCATAATTGGTTGTGCATACCATACCTTGTCACCCCAGTAACAAGAAGTGTGCCTTTGGGAATAATACCCTCCAATACATCTATTTTTTCACCAAGCTTGGTCGGATACGGCCACGCCGATTCTGGCCAAATAATCGCCTGTACTTTCTGTCCTTGCTGACTTAGGCCCATCAAGATATCGGCATTTTGTTTTCTTTCTATTGGATCCCATTTTACAGTCTGCGCAATATTTGGCTGTACCAATTTAAGCCATGTTCCCGTCTTATCATAATCTTGTGTGTTTTGAAGACGGACAGTCCCATACAAAAACACGCCAGCATAGAATAAAACAATGGCAAAAATCACCCGACGACGATAAAAATCAGGCTTTGGCGTCATAAATTTTAAATAGATAACCCCCACACCCAAGAAAGTCAGAAGGGTTAAACCAGGAATCCCTGCGATTGAGGCAAATTGGGATATAATCAAATTGGTGGACCATATGTACCCGACTGATGCCCAGGGAAATCCTGTAAATAAGATATTGCGCATGAATTCTGCCAACAACCAAATTAAGGCAAATCGAATAACTTTGGAAATGCCATAACTTTTGGCCCAGCCAAAAATCCAAGTCAAAAAAACGTGGTAAAAAGAAAAAATAATGGGAATCCCCATAACGGCAAAGGGCGCCACCCAGTAAAACGATGCCCAATCAACGTGAAGGGCATAAACAATCCAGTGGAGCGCCATAACATAGTACCCAAAACTGAACCCCCACATCATTAAGTAAGGGTGTTTTTGAAAGTTTGGCCGGTCCGAAACAATCAGTAAGACCGAAGCCCCTATGAAAAAGAATGCCGGGGCAAATAAACCAAAAGGAATTGTGGCCAGCCCTGAAACAGCCCCTAAAATCAGGCACAGAAAAAAAGTCTTCCAATAATGGATTTTGTCGAATGCTTTTGTCGTTAAACATTCTTTAATAAATAACGTCCCTTTACTTGTCATTGCAGTCCTTTTATTGTCATTCCGGTTGATCCGGAATCTGCGATAGCCCCACTCCATACAGCGTACTTATCATGAACCAGACCGTTGCGTCGCCGTGCTTTTTGGCTCGCCTCAAAAACACCATCGTTCAACCAGCCCTTAACATAAGGTTCCAGAACCACCTTAAATGTCAAGAAAATTGTGCCTGTCAGCCTCAGGTCTGGGTCCCGGATCAAGTCCGAGACGACGATTAAGAGGGTCTGTCTTTGCATAGAAATCGTCGTCCTGGTGCTTGACACCAGAGTCCAGGGCCGTATTTACCGTATACAACCCATCTGCCGTTTTATTTATGATGACCCTATCTTATTTCGTCGCCCCGTTCTTGACACGGGGCCCAGGCCAGAGGTTACCGAATTCGATGCGCCTGCCGTTTTGTTGCCTCCTGAAAAAATCTAGCCTGGATAAAATTAACGGGAAATATCATGCGTTTTACGCATGGGTAAATAAGTCAATTATTTCAGATTGTTATGACTTTTATACCCCTGTAACCCGCATTAATTGGTTAGGCCTATTTTGCCTAAGCCATGCGCACGTATGCACTTTTTTAATAAAAAAATTATTTTTCGCGGTTTTCCGTGCCTATTTTTTAGGCACCTTAACGCAATTATGAAGCAAAGCGAAAAAACCCATTGGCTGAGGTTAACCATATCTGTG
>TARA_R110002050_G_scaffold148608_2_pt1 | contig 20306 bp, 18 predicted proteins | sample TARA_R110002050 | Tara Oceans TARA_R110002050 (sample SAMEA4396988) | marine metagenome | biome: Polar Biome; feature: [DCM] deep chlorophyll maximum layer (ENVO:01000326); material: water (ENVO:00002006), including particulate matter (ENVO:01000060) such as... | depth 25 m
TATTCCTGAAGAAGCACAACAAGATGTAACCAAAGTATTAGAAATGTACTCAGAAAAAATGTTTAGTGTGATTCGTAATTCTAATTTTGATTTAGCCATGGGTGAATTTTTATTAGACTTATGTGTCGGTACTGGAGTGATGCTTATTCAACCAGGTGATGAAACGATGCCGATTCGTTTTACTGCCATTCCAATGTATTTAGTGTGTCTTGAAGAAGGTAATCATGGGCAAGTTGAAAATGTTTATCGTAAAATAAAATGTAGACCTGAACAATTAATGAATATGTATCCTGATGCAAAGCTTAATGCTGCGTTACAAGATATGATTAAAAACAAACCAATTACAGAAATAGATTTATTAGAAGCTACCATTAAAGATTTAGAAACAGGCTATTATTATTATTGTGTTATTTGGGAAAAAGAAAAATATAAGTTAGTCGATAGACAACTTAATTCATCTCCTTGGGTAGTATCAAGATATATGAAAGCAGCGGGTGAAGTGTATGGTCGTGGACCATTAACAGTAGCTATCCCTGATATAAAAACTCTTAATAAGGTAAAAGAATTATTATTAAAAAATGCGTCACTTGCGATTGCTGGCGTGTATACTGCGGCAGACGATGGAGTGTTAAATCCAAATACCATGGTGTTAAAACCTGGTGCCATTATTCCAGTGGCTAGAAATGGTGGACCGCAAGGCGAATCGTTAAGACCCTTGCAGCGTAGTGGGGACCCTCAGCTTTCACAAATTGTAATAGACCAACTAGTAATGTCGATTAAAAAGATATTATTAGATGAATCTTTACCTAGAGATGATATGTCAGCTCGTAGTGCCACTGAAATACAACAGCGTATTCAAGAACTGGCACAGAATTTAGGCAGTGCGTTTGGTCGATTGATTACCGAAGTGATGACACCTATTATTCAGCGTACTTTAACCATTATGGACCAACAAGGTTTAATAGAATTACCTTTAAAAGTCAATGGTTTAGAGGTAAAAATTACTCCAGTCAGTCCGATTGCAATGTCACAAAATACGGGTGATGTTAATAATGTGGTACAGTTTGCACAAATTGTTGCACAACTTGGACCTGAAGGTGCAACTGCATTAAAGATTGGTGAGATTACCGATTACATTGCTGAAAAATTAGGAGTGCCAGCTGCATTACGCAACACTCCACAAGAGCGTGCAATGATAATCCAACAAACACAAATGATGGCAGAGCAACAAATGCAAGCAGAACAACAAATGCAACAACCACCAATGCCTGAAGAACCACCAACTGAGGAGGAAGTATGAGCTGGGATGAATTAAATTTAACTGCTGAACAAGAATTAGATTATCCAGATTATGTTGACCCACAAGAACTTAACCGTTTATACTTTAAAGTATTTACTACAGAGGAGGGGCAAAGAGTATTAACTCATTTACGAGGAATTACGATTGAACAACCAAGTTTTATACCAGGGGAATCTGCGTCATACGGCTATTGTCGTGAAGGACAAAATTCCATTATTAGAGAAATCCAAAAACGCATAGAGAGGGCAAGGGGATGAGTGATGAAGCACAAGAAAGTTTATTAGATGAACCATTACAAGAGATTGCAGAGGAAGCTGCTGCCGAAAAAGATGCTAATCCAAAAGTAATTGAAGATGTATTAGCAGAAACGCCAGACCCATTAGACGCAGAAACCGCTGCGGGCGAAACCAAAGAACTTGAAAGACCAGATTATTTTCCAGAAAAATTTTGGACTGAAAAAGATGGTCCTGACCTTGAAAAATTTTCTAAATCATACGCTGAAATGGAAAAGAATTTTTCACAAGGAAAACATAAAACTCCTAAAGATGGTTATGATATTAAATTTGCAGAGGAAAAAGGCATTGCCAGTGATGATGCTTTATTAGAAAAATTCCAAGGCTGGGCTAAAGAACATGGCGTATCACAAGCTGCGTTTGAAGCATTAGCAGCAGATTATATTGATACTCAAATATCAGAATTAGACCAATACACTGCCGATGCTAAAGCTGAAAAAGAAAAATTAGGTCCTAATGCTGAAGCCGTAATTAAATCAACTGCACAATGGGCAGATAGTTTATTTAAAAAAGGGGTATTAAATGAAACTGAGTTAGAAGCATTTAAACAAACGGGTTCAACTGCTAACGGAATTAGAGCATTACAAAAGCTGAGACGATTTTATGGAGAAGCAACTGTACCAGTAGCAGAGCCTACTACAGAAGGGCTACCAACTGCTGATGAATTGTATGCAATGGTTGGAAAACCTGAATATAAAACTGATATTCAATACAGAAATAAAGTTCAGAAAATGTTTAAGCAAAGATTTCCAGATAACCCTGATACTGATTACATAATTTAGTTGCAAATTACTGCAATTACATTATAGAATACAGATAAGGACAACAGCATACGCTGCCCTTGAATGTCAAAATGACACGAGGTAGGCGTTACCTACAAGTTTGAAGCCCAAATGGACAACTTCTGGCGTAAAATTTTTAATTAATTTTATGGAGTGATATTATGAGTACATCTATTAGTACAAGTTTTGTTACCATTTTTGATGCAGAAGTTAAGCAAGCCTATCAAAATGATAGACAGCTAGCTGGAACAGTTCGTGAAAGAACTGGGGTATCTGGTAACACATACAAGTTCAATAAGTTAGGGTCAGGTGTGGCGAATTTACATATTCCACAATCTGATGTAACTCCAATGAACTTAACACATACACAAGTGTCAGCGACAATGGCAGATTACAATGCAGCAGAATATAGCGATATATTCACTAGCGGCAAAGTATTATTTGACGAAAGAGCAGAACTTGTGAAAGCAGTATCAATGGCGGTTGGTCGTAGAATGGACCAATTAGTAATTGATGCACTGGATGGAGCAGGTACATCGTTAACTGTTGCTAACTCTATTGGTGGTTCTAATACTAATCTTAATGTAGATAAAGTATTATCAGCTAAAAAGCAAATGGACCAAAAAGGAGTTCCAGCAGAAGACCGTTTCTTCCTATGTCATGCAAATAACATGGCAGCGTTCTTAGATGACAGTGATGTTAAAACTATTGATGTCAACACTACTAAAGCATTAGCTCAAGGTATGGTTGATACTTTCTTAGGTTTTAAATTCATCATGGTTGGAGACAGAACAGAAGGTGGATTAGCAGTTGATGGTTCATCTGACCGTACATGTTTAGCTTGGCACAGAAATGCTTGTGGTCTTGCTATTAACATGGATAAGAAAACTGAAATTAACTATATTGCTGAGAAATCATCGTTCCTAGTGAACTCAATGTTCTCTGCTGGGTCAGTTGGTATTGACACAAATGGTATAGTTGAAATCACTTGTCGTGAATAACAGGAGGATAATATGGCATATGCAAGAGCAGGGTTTGGAGCATTAGCTGGACAAGGCAGAGCAGGTGATTTACCAGCTTTGTATGTTTATACAACCACTGATGCACATACAGCAGTAGATGCTGCGGGTTACTTTAATGACTTATCAGACCAGCTTTCAGTTGGTGATATGATAATTGTTCATGGAGCAACTGGTGGCACCAGAACAGTTACAATGCATGTTGTTGTATCAAACGCATCAGGAGTCGTTGATGTCGGTGATGGTACAGTAATTGGAGTAGTAACCGATTCTGATTAGTAATATGAGTAGCCCTGTTTCGGCAGGGCTTACTTTTTAATGGAGATTATATGGCAGCAGGAGATAGCAAGTTAACAATATGTAATGACGCACTGTTGATGCTTGGTGCTTCTGAGATGACTTCATTTACCGAAGGCACAGATTCAGCAAAAATCTGTGACCGTCTTTATGACGATTTAAAAAAATATATTTTATCAATTTATCCTTGGTCATTTGCTAAGGTTAAAGTGCAATTAGCCCAAACATCTGATACTCCAGTAACAGAATGGACTTATGTGTATGCACTGCCAGCAGATATGATTGGAACTCCCAAAGCTGTTTTTACAACAAGCAGTGCTGGAGCTAATCCACAAAGTAATTTTGAGCTTTATTATGTAGGACAACCAAGGTTATTAACTAATTATACAACAGTATATGTTGATTATATTGCAGATATTGATGAATCAAGATTTCCAGAATACTTTATTTATATGCTCCGTCATGCGTTAGCAGCAGATATAGCTGAACCATTGACAGACCAGATAACTAAAGCAGACTTTTTTAGAGCATTAGCATTTGGCAGTCCTTCTGAAAATGGTAGAGGAGGATTATTTAGACAAGCTTGTCAAGCTGATGCACAAGGACAACGCAGCCAAACCATAGGCAACGAAAGTTTCGATTTAATTGAGGTCCGCTAATGTCAAGAGTCATAGCGATACAAAATAGTTTTACATCTGGAGAACTAGACCCCAAGCTATTATCCCGTACTGATATTAAACAATATGAATCAGGTTTAACAACTGCTTTAAATGTAGTGGTATTACCACAAGGCGGCATTAAACGCAGACCTGGACTTAAATATATTACCGAATTAGATAGTGCTGCAGCAAGTGGAGTACGCTTAGTAGCGTTTGAATTTAATACCAGTGATGCGTATTTATTAGCGTTCACTAACAATAAAATGTATGTTATTAAAGATGGCGTATTACAAACCAATATTGCAGGGAGTGGTAATAATTATCTAACTACTACCATTACATCAGCCATGTTAAATACTATGTGTTGGACTCAAAGTGCTGATACCTTAATTACGGTACAAGAAGATATGGTACCTAAAAAAATTACTCGTACTTCTGATACGGCTTGGACCATAGCCAATGTTACTTTTGACTTTAATCCGCAGTATGCCCCTAGCTTTACCATTGTAGATACATCCACTTCTGGAACATTAACTCCTAGTGCAGTATCGGGCAATATTACTTTAACCGCTTCATCAGGTAGCGTGTTTGCTACTGCTCATGCTGACCAATATATTAATATTATTGGTGGTAATCAGTTTGGTCGTGCTAGAATTGTAGAGCAAACCAGTGGAACAGTAGTTAAAGCACATGTAGAAATACCATTTTTTGATACTGCAGCCATTGCTAATGCTAACTGGGAATTAGAAACTGGGTATGTTGATACTTTTAGTGGGGCTAAAGGGTATCCAAGAAGTGTTTGTTTTCATCAAGGCAGGCTGTATTTTGGTGGTAGTAAGTCAAGACCTTCAACTATTTTTGCATCTAGGGTTAATGAGTTTTTTAATTTTAATCCAGGTGAAGGAAATGCTGATGATGCTTTTGTAGCAAGCTTAGACACCAATCAGCTGAATGCTATTGTAGACATTATCTCGGCTAACTATTTACAAATATTTACCACAGGTGGTGAGTTTTATGCACCACAAGATTTTAGTGACCCATTAACTCCAACTAATTTTGTAGCTAAATTACAATCAAGTCATGGGTCTAAAGAATCAATTAGAGTACAAAATGTTGCAGGTAATACTTTATTTGTACAAAGACAAGGCAAAGCTCTTAATGAATTTTTATATAATGCAGGAGAAGATGCTTATGCTTCAACGCAAATTAGTTTGCTGTCTAGTCATCTATTAGATACTCCCACTGATATGTCAATTCGTAAAGCAACTTCAACTGATGAAGGAGATAGATTGGCTTTAGTTAATTCAGGAGATGGAAGCTTAGTTATTTATACTTTATTAAGAAATGAAAATATTGTGGCAGCTAGTAAATTTACAACAGAAGGCAGTAGTAATGCTACTAATAGTTTATTTAAAAATATAGCAACTGTCGTGTCTGACCAATATGTAGCTGTTGCTAGAAATTTACCAGCACAAGCAACCTGTACTATTACGGTAACAGATTATTCTAATATAGAAACTGGAGCTGAATTAGTATTAACCAAACAAGATGGGACTACAGTAACTTTTACTTGTCAAGGTGCAGGGGCAGGAACACCTGATACCAATAAATTTTTTCATAACGAAAGTAATGATACCACAGCAGATAATATTTATACTGTGATTAATGCTCATGCCGATTTTTCGGCAGCAAATCCAGGAGCGAATGTAGTTACCGTAACTCGTGCTGCTAAGGGCGATGAAAATATAACAGTGACTACTACAGATATAACTCGTTTGGCAGTCACAAATTTTGTCATGGCTAATTATAAATATTATATTGAATTGTTTGATGAAAGTTTAACCACAGATAGTGCGATTACAGGTACCGCAGCATCAAGTGTTTCAACTTCTCATTTAGCACTGTACACAACAAAAATTATTGGAGATGGGGTAATGCAAGCTGATACTGCATCAGGAGCAAGCAGCATTACTTTTCCAACAGCTACTTTATCAACTTATGAAGTTGGATTAGATTATACGGTAACCATTAAAACTTTGCCGATTGAACCTGGAATAAAAGGTTATGCTAGCTTGAAGGGCTTTAAAAAGCGTGTTTTAGAAGTTAATGCGTTTCTTAATGAAACTCAAAACATAACCATTAATAGCAATACCATTCCGATTAAACAATTAGGAACCGATAATTTAGATGTAGCAGTGCCAAGTTTTACTGGCACCAAAACATTACATGGTATACTCGGTTACAGTTTAACTGGACAAATAGAAATTGGACAATCCGCACCTCTCAAATTACACTTATTGGGAATGGATTATAAAGTAAGCACAGGAGCATAATGAGTATAGAAGCAGCAGCAATGACAGGATTAGCAGCAATTAACCCAGCATTAGCTGCTGGATTATCAGTTGCTCAAGGGTTAAGTGCTATACAAAATGCTCGTTATCAAGCTAATTTAATTGAAAGACAAGCAGAAGAAACTCAAAGGCAAGCTGCTTTTACTCAAACAGATTTAGAAATTACTGCAGAAAAAGAGCGGGTAAATAAAGCTATGGAAAAAAATGAAAAATTAAAGAAAGCAAGAAAAACAATAGGGGTAAATGTAGCCGCAGAAGCAGCAAGTGGTTTAGTGTTTTCAGGGGATGTATTTCAAACTGTTAGTTTAAGAAATTTAAGTGAGGAGCTGTCTATCATTCGCTTAGAAGAAGCATTAATACAACAACGATTAAAAGGACAACAAGCTCAATTAACTTCTAAAACAGAATTTGATAAACGCATAGCAGCTACTAGTGCTAAACAAATTAAAACAGCTGGATACTTTCAAGCAGCAGGGAATTTTATATCAGCTTATGGTATAGGAGCTGATGCAGGATACTTTGACAAACAAACTAAACATTTAGATTCTGGAAGCGGTGCAAATATTACGGCTGGCGGACCAGGAAAAACTTATAGCACAACTACTTATGGTACTACATAATGGCTAGAAAAAAATACGAAAAAACCAAAGCACAAGTTAATGTTAATACTCAAATTCAGTCTTTCCAAAAGTCTTATGCTCCATTAGTACAAACCAGTAAAATAAGAACCGAGTCATTACAACAATTAATGGATATAGGTAAAAAAATTTCATACGATAAATTTACAAAAGATGCTGTAAAAAAAGCTCAACGCAGAGCAGTAGATAATGACCCATATTTAGAATATCAAAACACTAAAGATAGCATGGGTTTAGAAGATAGATTAACTAATGAACAAGTTTTGTTACAGATAGGTAATGATTATATTACTGATTTAGAAATACAAACCAAAGCATTAGAAACCGACAGTTTAAATAATGAAATTCCTAGTGCAGAATTTAATGCTTTAGTTGACAGAAAAGTATTAGACATATACCAGAAATTTCGTAAAGAAAGAATTGACTCTCCATTATTAGAATTAGAAGCCAGGAAAACAATAGACCCATACATTAGGCGTATGAAAGTTAATTATGAAAGTAATTTGTTAACCATTAAAAGTAATAATGTACTACAAGGAAGTATTAAACAAGGCAAAAATCTAATGAAATTTTATGGGGCAAGCTTTGATGGGACAAACGAAGAAATAGAAACAGCAAGAACTGGAGTAATGGAATGGCTAAAACAAAATCCTGAGCTTGCAAAAAAACATACCATAGAGCTTTCAAATATATATGACCTTGCACAATTTGAATCTATGACAAGACTATATAAACTTAACAAAGAAGACTTAAAAAACAATTCTTTAATTACTTTACAAATAAAATATAATTTAGTAAAAAATGTGCTGATTGACCCTGAGTTAGCTAATCATGAACTTAGAATAAAGAAAACTATGTTATTAAAGGCTATTGAAGAAGCAGCTGGGATTGACGCAAAAGTGCTTGATAAAGCAGCAGATAACAGAATAAATTTTACAAGAAAAGAATTTTATCATGACAACAAAGATTCCATGTTGCCAGAAACGATGAATATGATGGACTTAATTGATGCTTTGATAATGAGTGGTGAGATAACTAAAGCTAATTATATTGATACAATTAGTGCACATAATAAAACAGTATACCCAATAGATATTTCTGTTAAAGAAGCAGATGGTGGTTTAACTGTAGGACCCATGGAGAATATTCCATATTTTAGAGAGACTTCTCAAAGTTCTCTTGAAGCATATGCGTTAAAACGCATAAAACAATATGATACAAATCCAGTTGAATTTACAGAATCTCTTTATGATGACAAAAATAATATAATACACGCAACTGAGGATGAGAAAAAAGAGATTGCATATAAAAGAAAAACACGAGGGCTTGCTGTTATTTCTGCCGCAGAAGTTACTGATTTGATGAATACACTTAAATTAGCTAAACCAAAGGAAAAAATAGAAACAATAAATAAATTTTTTAATGCGTTTTCTTATGAAGATTTAGAAACATTAGGGTCTAATATGTTGGTCAACATGAAAGATGATGACCAAAAAAACTTCTTTCATTATTTAGCGGGGGCTATGCAAGAAAAATTAACTGGAGAACCTCTGACACGAAGAATGGTTGTAGGCAGAGAAACAATTAATAATTGGGAAAAAGCAGAAGTAAAAGATAAAACTCGCACAGAGATTGACGCACTTCTTAAAACCGTTATTTCAAGTTGGGTTGATGATAATATACCTGCTGGACAAGTTACAAATAATATTAGACCTATGACTACACAAAATATTAAAGATGCAATAAGAACATATTTGTATGGGGATACACTTACATCTTATGGAGACCAACGATTTGATGGATGGGGTTTTTTTAATATAGGGGCTGGTCCTGTCAATGATGAATTACAAGAAGCTTTTGATGCTGTAACTGGAAAACATATTAATAATGAACAAGTGCATGGTTATTTTGAACTAGGAAATAATGGTTCTAAGGTACATATAAACGAATTGGACAGAAAGGAAAATTGGAAAGGAGATATTGTAAGTGCTGAAAATATAAATGATGTTTATCAACGCATGGACACATCTTTTATGAATACTTATATGTATATCCAAGACCCTCACACTGGGGAAATGGTAAAATGGGAAAAAGGGTATAGCCTTGTTATACATCCTTTAAGAGGACCTTCTCATGTATCTGAGTATAGAACAAAAATAGACAAACCAACGGTTAAAACTATTCCTTTTAAAGCAACACATGCGAGAGATATGGATATTAAAAATGCTAAAACTAATTCTAATTATTATAATATTTATGATGAAAATCTTAATAATAATATGAAAGTTGAATATAAAGGAGAACTTGTAGAAGTTTTACTTGATTTAAAACAAGCTGCCTATGATTGGAAAAAATATGTAGAGCCTAATTTAGGTTATGTTAAAGGAGAATTTATTGATGACGATTATCTTGTAGAACAAAATTATATTAATTATGGACCAGGCACTATTAGTAAATCAACTTCCACTAAACGATATGATATTAGATATGCAAAACCAGGAGATATTATACAAAGAACTGATGATTTTGGTTTTCCAGAAGGACCTAAACTTAAATTTGAAGATGTGTCAAAAGGGCTAGTAAGAAATCAAGTAGAGGTTAGAAACAGAGCGAAACAATTAGAAGCAGTTGGTGGTACTAGTTTTGCTCCTATAGAATTTGGCACTAAATTTCAAAGATTATTTGAGGATGATAAATGACTTTTAATATTGAACAAGAAGAATTAACTGAGTATGGAAAATTAGATGTTCCCTTACCAGCATTTGAGATTGCTTATAACAATGCAAGACGCTATCTTTCTGACACAATGGATGAAAATACTGATGCTATTTTTCAAAATCAAATAGACATTTTTTATGAAGAAACAGGCATAACTGTAGACGCCCCAAAAGATGCTTTAGATAAATATATGATAAAACATGGTTTAAGAGCTCCTGACATGTTAAGACAAATAGAATCAGAACATGGAATAAATGGTAAACAATGGGTTTATAGTTTAGCTGTAAATGATTTTTATGCAAAAATGTATTCTTTTAAAAACAAACCTGAATATAAAAACAATTCATTTATCCAGGATTTTGTTACCTCTGATGAAGAATTAAAAAATATGCTAGCAGATGAGTCTATGAATCATCAGTATGCGGCAATGCTTTTAGAAGATAATGATTATAAAAATGGGTGGGACCAATTTTTTGGTTCAACAAGAGCACATCTTGGCGATAAACCCATGATGTTATATATGGCAAGCCTTCCTTTGCTAGCTACTCCAATAGGAATGATGAGTTCTGCTTTACTTAGAATAGCAGCCTGGACTGCAGAAGGAGCTTTGGGAGGAGTTATAATAGAAGGACATGCACAAAAAACTGCTAGAAAATATAAAGAAGCGATTGACTTAAGAATTACAAATCCAGCAGTTCAAAAAGAATTAGAAAGATTTGGAGTTGATTGGAAAAATTTAGGAATAACAGAAGAAGAATTAAATCAAAGAATAGAAACAGTTTTCCTTATGGGTGCTTTATTTGGGGGGACCGTTGGTATTATATCTGAAGGAGTGCGTAGGTTAGTAAACACAACAATGGCAGGAGATAAAGCAGCAAGACAACAAATATTAGATTTATCACAAGAGATACAAACTACAGGGATGAATGATGAAATTATACAAAATTTATCAAAAACTGAATTAGTAGAACATTTTAGAAAAATAATAAAAGCATCTAATGATGTAAATTTTAATAAAACATATATGCCAGCATCTACAGCATTAATAAAACCAATTAAAAATATTCCAAATGCAATAAAAGAAATTGAAACAAAATTATTAAAAGAAGGAGAGAGTTTAACTCCTAAACAAACAAGAACATTAGAAGGACTTATGAAATACAATAATTACAGTGTTGAATTTCATAATTCTATAATAAATAATCAACTATTAAAAAGACCTGTTGATGGTGGAGATTGGGTTTTAAGATTAGATGCTTTAAGTGCAGATGATGTGCTTAAAAATGCCGATGAAATTTTAACTAATTTTAAAAGAATTCAAACAGATTCGGCAAATGAGAAATGGTTTATGTCTACTTTAATGGGAAAGAAATCAGGGTTAAGAAATTTTTTAGATAAAGATGAATATTTAAAAAATTTAAGTAAAAACAAAAATGAAAGAAATCAACAAATATTAGATGATTTAGCTTTGGTTAATTTATTAAATGGGGTTATGACCCAATACTTAAAATTTCCAACTAGGGGTATTGGTAAAATTGTAGGCAGAGGTAAAAAACAAAGTATGCAAAAAATTATTACTGATGTTTTAGAAGTTAGCTATGGGCGTGATATTCTTCCTAAAAATATAGTTTCTGTACAAAGAGCAACCAGACAAGACTTTATGAATCGTTTAGATATTGAAGCATTACATACTACAAAAATCAAAGACATTAATAAGTTTCATGGGCACAATATTATTCGTGAAATATTTGAAAAAGGCAGCACCACTGATACCAAAGCTGCTTTATTAGCAAAACAATTAACGCTTATGTTTGATGATATACATAATGTAGCTTCTAAAAATGGGATGACCTGGGATAAATTAAATAATTTTTTTCCTCAAACACATGTTAGTCATAAAGTTGGCAAAGTAAGTCAAGAACAATGGATAGATGATATTTTCCCAGAATTAAACAAAACAAGAACAGCAAAAATGTATGATATAGACCCAGATGACTCCAATCTTGATGTGTTACTTAGAGAAAAATTAGCTGAAGCATATGACAATATTTTACATGGTGATACTAAATCAGCTTTTGCTAATGTAGATGAAGGCTTTAAGTTAAGATTAAAAAATGCACATAGCAGGGTATTATTTTTTAAAGATGCTGATTCCTGGCTTAGATATAATAAACAATATGGTAAAGATATTTTAGTATCATTAGATGATTATATGGACCATGCTAGTATGGAAATAGCTATGTTGCGTATATTTGGTCCTAATCCTATTCGTAACGCTAAACGATTAGAAAAATTTGCAAGAGACTTTGATGCTAAAGCCAAGATTACTGATTCAAAAAATAACCAATTTAGTCGCATGTTTGACCATTTATCAGGTTCAGAGTTTGCTATTGATGGACAAGGGCTTGCTAAATTAGCAAGTGAAACAAGAGCATTATTGGTAACTGCACAACTAGGTGGTGCGTACATCATGACGCTTGTAGATTTAAGTTATGGTGCTTTAACAAGAATGTTAAATGGGATGCCAGCACATAAAACACTTAATAACTATATAAGATTTATAAGTGGTAGTAAGAATTCAAAAGCATTAGCTAGAGAAGCAAGAGTAGTATCTCACGAAATAGGAGATGAATTAAAAAATGCTAGTAGGTTTTCAGGAGAAAAATTTGACACTGGCTATATGTCATGGGCATCAAATAAGTTAATGAAAGTTAGTTTATTAGCTCCAGGTACCGCAGCTGCTCGTACTGCTTTTAAATTTGAATTTCAATTTCATTTAAAAAAATTATCAAAAAGAACATATGATGATGCAATAAGAGATAAAAATATTGCATACATGTACAAGCGTTATGGGATTACTAAAGCAGACCATCAAGCTCTTAGTAAGACAAAACTTTATACATCTAAATATGACAGCAAGGTTGAGTATTTGCGTGTTGGTGATATACAAGACCAAGCTATACGCCATAAATGGTATGCTTACATGTTTGCAGAAACAGAATCATCAGTTCCTACAATGATGGCACGCAGTCGTGCTTTTATGATGGGAGGAACACGACCTGGAACAGGCATAGGAGAAGTAACTCGTTCATTCTGGTTATTCAAAAACTTTCCAATGACTATTATATTTTCACAAATAGCAAGAGCAACAAATGTAATGATGACTCATCCTAGTCATGCAGCTAGAGTTGCTTATCCATTAGGATTAATAACATTTACTACTTTCTTAGGAACATTTGCATATCAACTTAAAAACATATTGAAAGGAGAAGACCCAGCTCCTATGAACGCCAGCACTTTAGCTAAAGGGTTAATGCACGGTGGCGGTACTGGGTTTTATGGAGACATATTGCTTAATGATACTAGTCAATATGGAAGAAGTACGGTTGGAGCAGTACTGGGACCAGTTGCAGGGTTAATAAATGATTTGAGCAAACTAGGGTTAACCCCAGTACATAATGCGTTATATAGAAATAAAAATAGTTTAGATAAAGTTACTCCACAGCTAGCACATTTACTGGGTAAATATACTCCATTTAATCAATTATGGTATACCAGATATGCCGCTCATAGTTTAATATTTGATAATTTAAAAAAACATGTTGACCCTCAATATAATGAAAAGAAAAAAAGGCATTTAAAAAAATTACAAAAAGAACACAGGGGAAAGTGGGCTGGAGAAAACTTTAGTATTGAGCGTTCACCAAAATGGGGAAACATTAAATCATGGCAACCAGTAAAAGATTAGGTATAATACAAAAAATGAGGACAAATTATGGCAGATTATAGTATAGCAGCAGTAACCAGAAGGGCAGTCTACACAGGTAGTGCTGGCACTGGACCCTACGCATTTAGCTTTGCGTGTCTAGCAACTTCTGATATAGCGGTGTATGTAAATACATCATTAAAAACCGAAACATCTGATTATTCGGTAACTTTATCTGCAACTACTGGTACTGGTAGTGTTACGCTTGGTAGTGCTGCATCAGGTAGTGATACTGTTACTTTAGTTGGGTCAAGAGCTTTAGCTAGAACAACAGATTTTGTAACTTCTGGCTCACTTACAGCATCAGCACTTAATACAGATTTTGATTCTCTTGTGATATTTGCACAACAGTTATCAGAGGAGAATAGTAGAACTATTAAAATTCCTGTGACAGAGGGTATTTCAGGAACTACTGATATGACCATCCCTGCTAAAGCTGCTCGTTTAGGCAAGTTACTACAATTTAATTCTAGTACAGGTAATCCAGAAGTTACCACCTTTGAATTATCTGGAGTAACAGCAAGCAGTGCTGAATTAAATATACTAGATGGTTGTACTTTAACCACAGGTGAACTTAACCAGTTTGACGGCTTTACCATTGCAGATGAAGATAATATGTCATCTAATTCAGCAACTAAATTAGCAACGCAACAAAGTATTAAAGCCTATGTAGATACCGTTATTTTAACTGAGGACACATTAGCTGAAATGAATGATACCAATATTACTTCAGCAGCCGATGCTTCATTGTTGTTATATGATACAGGTACCTCAACATGGATTGATAATGTTATGTCAGGCGATGCAACTATGGCAGACACAGGGGTTTTAACCATAGCTAGTGGTGCAGTAGAAACGGCTATGTTAGCTGCTGATTCTGTTACGGCAGCAAAAATTGGAGATGATGTTATTGATTCTGAACATTATACTGATGCCAGTGTTGACTTTGCTCACATCCAAAATGTAGCAGCCAATTCAATATTAGGTAGAAATGCAAATAGTTCTGGAGTGTTATCAGAAGTAGCATTAGCAACAACACAGATTTTAATTGGAGATGGTACTGGTTTTACTGCCGCAGCTTTATCTGGGGATGTTACCATGACCAATGCAGGCGTAGTCACCATAGCAGGAACTTCTGTAGAAACAGGAATGATAGCAGCTGATGCTGTTACTGGAGCTAAGATAGCTGATGATGCTATTGACTCAGAACATTATACCGATGGCTCAATAGACACAGCTCATATAGCAGACTTAAATGTAACCACTGCTAAAATTGCAGCTGATGCGATTACCGCAGCTAAAATTGCAGACGATGCAATTTCAGAGGAACATCTTGACGCTACAGTTATTAGTGGATTATCTGATACTACTATTGCAGCAACAGATTATTTAATGTTTTGGGATGCTGATGATAGTGCTTTAAAGAAAGTAGATGCTGCTGAATTAGGCGTAGGTTCTTCATTAACTTCTTTAGCAGGTGATAGCTCACCACAACTTGGTGGCACACTTGATGTCAATGGTAATCTTATTGATATGAATGGTTTAGCTGATGGTTTGGTTTTAGATGCTGATGGTGATACTACTATTTCATCTCCAACTGATGACCAAATTGATTTTGAAATTGCGGGTGCTGATGACTTTAGAATGACTGCTAATAGTTTTAATATTTTATCAGGTTCATCATTGGTAATTGATTCTGGAGCAACCATTACCAATAGTGGAACAGCCACAGGATTTGGAATTACTAGACCTAATTCTAAAGCCATTTTATTAAACGGAGATATGCAAGTCGCACAAAGAAGTACATCAACTACTGGATTAGGAGATGGTGATGAAGGCTATGTTACCGTAGACCGTGTAAGACATACGATTGGAGCAACGAGTGCGGGTAGATTTACATCAGCCCAAACAGCAGTTACAGACTTAGCTGGGTTTTCTAATTGTTTACATTTAGACTGCACCACAGCAGATGCCAGTATAGCAGCAGGAGAACTCTTTACTTTAGATTGGAGAATTGAAGGACAAGATTTACAAATGGCTAAGAAAGGACATTCTGGTGCTGAAGCCATTACTATTTCATTTTGGATGAAAGCGGAAGATGCAAAAGTTTATGTAATAGAATTGTCAGATATTGATAACACTAGACATATAGCTCAAACCTTTACTTCTGCAACCTCATGGACACAACATGTATTATCTTTTGCAGGTGATACTACTGGAAAATTTGACAATAACAATGCAGAAAGTTTGCGTGTCAGAATGTGGTTACATGCTGGAGCAACTTATACAGGTGGAACTTTAGCGAGTTCATGGGCGGCTACTAATAATGCTAACTCCGCAGCAGGGATTGGTTCATTCTTTGATAACACTAACAATGATATTAAATTAACAGGGATGCAATTAGAGATTGGTTCGTATACCACAGCTACCATTCCATCATTTCAATATGCTAGTTATGCAGATAACCTTGAAAGATGTTACCGATATTTTAAACGACATAGCCATTCAGTTAATTATGCTCCAGTAATGGTAGGTTATGCTTCTGGCACAGGCAGTTCTAGGTGTATGCAACAATTTTTTGTACCAATGCGTGTAGCTCCAACGATGACATCAAATGGTGATTTCGTTAGGTCGCATGGAACAGCAACGGCAATGACTGTTGCGTCTGTAACTTCAACAGCTGATTCCATCTCGGTAGACTTTTCTGCTACTGGAGTATTTACTGACCAGCAAGGAGTAGTAATAACCTTTAAAGCAGACTCAACCGCATTTATACAATATGATGCAGAATTATAGGAGATTATGATGAGACCCGTAAATACAGCACAAAAATTAACCAATGGCATTGATGCTTCTGCTGACCCCATTATGTTAAAAGTAGTATTTGTAGGAGATAGTAACGAATATTATGTTCCTATTGAAGCAAGTAATACTGACTATAAAGCAGTTTTAGCATGGGTGGATGCTGGCAACACTATTGCTGACCCAGAGTAAATATGAAAATCTTACTCACAATCATTGTGTTAACTTTAGGGTTAACCTATACCTCTGCTTTGCACGCTGCAGATTCCAACATTAGATATAAAGACATGCCAGTTTCTCCTCCATCTGTACCTTCTATTAATTCTGCCTATGGGGGTACTGATATTTGTGTGGTAGCTAGAGCAGGTGGTGTGTCAGGTGGGTTCATTGGTATCTCTGCTGGTATCCAGGTGGTTGATGAAAACTGTCAAATGATAAAACTTTCAAGGGCTCTTGCTCAGCTTGGGCTCAAGATTTCCGCAACTGCCATGTTATGCAGAGACCCTAGAGTATTTGAAGCAATGATTGCAGCTGGAAGTCCTTGTCCTGTCAATGGTTTGATAGGAGATGATGCAATAGCTGAGTATCGTAAACGCAATATTATAGATGAGGAAAATAATGTCATTAAAAATCCTATGCTTAAGCCTGTTAAGTTTGATGTGGTTCATCCAAAACCTATCAGCAGCAGAGACTACGGACAACCTATTAACTAATAATAGCTTTACCACTGATACCTCTGATTGGGAATTATCAGACAGTAATCAAGAGAAAGTTAAGCGGGACCCTAATACCTATAATGACTCAGCATCTAAAAGTATTAGATTCAGGTACCAAGATGGTAACATAAGTCAAGATGTTGACATCTCAGAAGTATTAGATAATCATCTTGTTAAAGAAATCAACATGAATTTTCAAAGTATTGGTTGTGGAAATACAGGGGGCGAGTGGTGCTACGGTGGGGCGGATGATACAATCGTTAATACCATAACTTTATCATCTACTGATACTGCTGAAATAATAACTAATACAACTGCAGCTCCCTATGAAGATGGCTGGTCTACTTATTCTTTTACTGAGCAGGTAGAAGGCACATTTAATACCAATGACTTAAATATTAGTTTAACTATAACAGGGAATGATACTGGCAACTCATCAAATTGGTATGGTCCTATCATAGATAATATTAATTTGACATTAACCATTGAAGAATATATAGCACCCATTGTAGTATCTGAAGTAGTCCCTGAAACCATGATAGGGGGTTTAGATTTATCTACCGAAGTAACCTTAGATTTAATTCAAGATATTCAAGTGATGCCTGAAATAGAAATGAATATAGCTCCCATTGAAACGATTGATATGCCTGAAATAGAGTTACCTAATGTGGTTGACATTCAACCAATCACTGAAATAAAAATTGAAATGCCTGTAGATTTACCAGAAATAGTTGAGGTAGAACCTATACAAGAAATTCAAGAAATAGAAATAGAAGAACCATTGGAGGTTACCGTTGAAACTGAAACAGAACAAATTGAAATTGAAGCTGAGGTTAAAGAAGCTGAAGTCGAGGTTAAAGCTGATGTTAAAATTGAACCAGAAACAAAAGAAGTTACAGCACCAAAGACAAAAAAAAATGAAAGAAGCAAGCTATCAAACAAAACCGAAAAAGTAAAGGAGACTAAAAATGAACCAAAGAAAAGCGTTGAAAAAAAAGATGACAAAAAAGAAACAAAGAAAAGTAAAAAGAAACCTACTGCAAAACTTAAAGACAAGTCTGTGGCTACTAAAAGAAAATCTACTGACAAGGGTAGAAACGCTGTGGTTAAAGATACGCCAAAGGCTCAAATAGCACTGCCTATTGAGTATTTGCAAGTAATTCAGGATACAATTATAATGACTGAAACTATAGACCTAACTCAGGAGATGATATATGGAAGGGAGCAAGAGTATAACCTTAACACCAGCGGTATTACTGTCGTTAGTCTTGACAATAATTCCAGCAGCAGGTGGAGTAATCTACAAAATGAGTCAAAGCGATACCAAGCTCCAAGCTATTATCGCAGAAGTAGATAAGCTAAGGAAGAAGAAAGGAACTAATGTATCTGTTTTGGTAGATAGAATATCTGCATTAGAAGCTACGGTTGCGGGGCAGCAACTGCAATTGAAAGATATAAAAGCTGAAATAACATTAGTAGAAGAAAGCATGACCTCCTGGAGTGAGAGAGAATTTGGAAAAGTGTACAGAATTTTAAACGACAATCCTGTGGGGAAATAATATGATACCAATGGAATTAATATCAATGGGTGCATCAACCGTTATCGGTGGTGTGTTATCTATCATGGCACAGAAAGCACAGGACAAAGCTGATGAACAAAAAAGTTTAATGGCTAGAGCAGGCTTTCAAGCTAAACAATTTGATAAAGCTCGTAATGTCAAAGACCCATTCACCAAAAACACGAGACGCTGGATTGCACTCATGTGTGTCATGGCTATCATAGTCTTGCCAAAGCTCGCACCTTTCATTGACCCCAATCTAAATATTTTTGTTGGCTATACCGAAGCGGTATCATCTGGCTTTTGGATATTTAGTAGCAGTACCGACATGACCTTATGGAAACCATTAAGCGGTTTGGTCATTACTCCACTTGATACTCATGTGGTATCAAGCATCATTGGCTTATACTTTGGAGGAAGTTTAGTTAGAAGATGAGTATAGATACTAAAACAGCAGTTTTATTTTGTCTGCCTTTATTAACTATCGCAGTAGCTTGGGGTGAAAGTATGTCCCGCTTAAATACTCTTGAAGAACAACAATCTAAGTTAGTAACTTTGAATCAATTAGAAACGATAAAGGTTGAGATTGGTTATATTAAAAAACAAAATGAAGATAATCTTAATATGTTAAAACAAATTTTAGGGAGGATAAATGTTAAATAAATTAAAAGCACATTGGACTAGTTGGGATTTAGCTTATAAAATTATTGGTACTATTGCAGCTGTAATAACATTTTGTATTTTATTTGTATTCTAAAATAAAATTTAATGTCTAAAAAAAATAATAAGAATGTAGATATTACTAATGCTTTTTTAAACAACTGGCATCCAGATAATTTTGAAAAAAAATATATCTACATTCGTGATGCTAAAGTTAATTGTTTGCTATGCTGCTTCTCACGAAAAGGTATGCACTCTTGGGCATATGACTATGTTAAAAAGGGAACACATAAATCAAAGGTGTTTGGTTATTACCCAGCCATAAGTATTAAACAAGCAAGAAAGAAAGCATTAGAAATACAAATTCAAGTAGTAGATGAAGACAAAGATTATGATGAAGTCTTTGAAATTCACAGGCACCCGTCATACATATATTTTTTAGAAAATAAATCAGGACAAATAAAAATTGGTAAGTCTACTAATTGGATAGCACGCATTAAAGAACTTACTATATCAACGGAAGATGTTAGATTAATTGGTATCAGATTAGAGTCAAAAGTCTTTAATGAACAAACTTGCCATCAACTCTACCGTAAATACAGACAACAATCTAATGAGTGGTTTAATGATAAGTCTAATGAAATAAAAAAACTCATAACCGCTGCTGTTGTTTACGGTGAGAAGGACCATATCTTATCATCAATCATGATAGAACAACATAAAAATATTTATAATTAATTCCACTC
>TARA_R110002050_G_scaffold139136_1_pt1 | contig 20244 bp, 15 predicted proteins | sample TARA_R110002050 | Tara Oceans TARA_R110002050 (sample SAMEA4396988) | marine metagenome | biome: Polar Biome; feature: [DCM] deep chlorophyll maximum layer (ENVO:01000326); material: water (ENVO:00002006), including particulate matter (ENVO:01000060) such as... | depth 25 m
ATGGCTATCGGGACTCGCAATGACGCCTTTTTAGACAGCCTCTTTTTAGTTGATTTAATTATTTAACTTCTTTTATTGCATTATCAATTAAGATTCTTAAGTGTTGTTTATGCGCAACAGATGAAATGTTTCCAGATGACGCAGCCATGGTTCTAATCTTTTTTAGATTAAATAATGCCATGGATTTTGCATTATTATCATATTTATCAGCTTGTTTTCCAGTTAAAATATCCATCAGCATATGGGTATATTCCAATTGAAGGTTTTGTCTGAAAGAGTTCACATTGCCATAAATGTCCACTTTAAAAATGGCATTGTTTAAATCTGTCATCATGGATGAAAGCGAGTATTGGTTACCATACAATTCAGAATCAGAAATTCTTTGCAGGGTATTATAGTGTAATAAATGTTTTAATATGTTTTTTTGGTAACCTAATACTTGATTATGGATTTTTGGATCTTCAGGCAATCTAAAATTAAATCCTCTTCGTTGCATAGCCAAATAATTATATAAATCATTGGGTGCATCAAATGCATTTGGTGCAAAAACATACTTACTTAGTGCCGCCATGGCTCGTTTTTGGTCTTTTAAACTTACTGGTGTATAAGGTTTTGTTTCACCTTCTTGACCAGCCATAGCTCTATCTACATAAACGCCTCCAATAAATCTTGAAATAGTATTTGCAGCAGATCCTTTTTGTCCACTTAACAAATAATAAACGCGTCTTAACTCTTGATATGATTCATCAGTTCTAGTAAATTTTACCTTCACATCCTTCATCAAGGAATTGGATAATTCAATTCGGTCTACAGACCATTTTATTTGATCATTTGATTGGTCAGAAACATTAACCCTTGGGTCAATGCCCTTTCCAGGTGAACGCATATCATCGGCGTCATTTCCAAAAATATGTTCAGGTTTTGTGGATTCATTCAATAAGGCTTGGTGCTCATCTTCAGATTTAAAAGGGGTATATCCCAACTGAACAGCCCAAATATCATAAGGCCCAATAGCAACATCGTCATATTGTCCTTGCTTGCTTCGGTCTCTGGTTATATTTAAAGCGGCATAATCCATCACCGAAGCTGTTAAACATTTTCCTTTTATAAAATCAGCGTCGTTTAATTGTTCAGGTGAAAACAGTTGACTCGCTTTCATGTTATGATTAAGACCCAAGGTATGCCCAACTTCGTGCATAATCAACGCCGTCATGGATTCTTTTTTAATGCGTTCCATTTCTAAATCGGTAGCAGCAGTAGCCGTAGCTACGGCATTGGCAAACATAACTTCTTGATGCAATTCATAACCTAAAGAACAGTACAATTCATTGCCTTTATCGTTTTGTGTATTGTTAAATGGTTCATCCAAGTGCGCCAAGTCGAACACTTTGTCATATAAAACCCTATTTGTAAAATGAACATATTCCAGCATAATATCGGCACCCAAAATCTCACCGGTTTTAGGGTTTACAAAACTAGGTCCATAACCTCCAAATGGTGGTTTTGGCGAAGATGTCCAACGTAACACGTTATAACTTAAATCACCAGCATCCCAAGTGGCATCATTTGGTTGCACTTTTACAGCCATAGCATTTTTAAAGCCTGCCTTTTCAAAAGCGACATTCCATTGCAAAACAGCGTCTTTAATGGTTTCCCGCCATTCTAAAGGTGTTGAATTTTCAATCCACCAAGTAATAGGTTCAACAGGTTCAGAAATGGCAGCTTCCGGGTTTTTCTTAACCAAGTTCCATCGATGGATCAAATCCCTGTAAGGTGTAGAACTGGTAGAGGTTTGATCTTCAACTTGGGTTGTGAAATAGCCAACCCTTGGGTCGTCAAAGCGTGGTTCAAAATCATTTTCAGGCATGGCAATTAAGCTGTGATATACTTTAATGCTTACATTTCTACCATCGGTTACGGCATTGGAACCACCATTTAAAACAGAAGGAGATGAATACACATATTCAACCGCTAAATCTGTGTTTTTTTCATAGTTTCTAATGGTGTTGATTTTGGTTTTAGCCTTATCTAAACTTCCAAGTTTAAAGTCAGTTGGAGATTCACCTGGTTTGCTTGGATTTTTTATTTGCAATAGGGTTTCACTTAAAAACAGGTTATCTGCTTTAATTAGATAAAGTCCTTTTTCTTTATCTACAGCCTCAATTTCTATGCTCGCCATATTGCCATTGCTAATATTGGCGTCTTTAGATTTTGATAAGGGATTGTTTGGGTCAAAATAGAATGAGGTATTTTGTGTGATGAATTCAATATTATTAAAATATTTCTCAATTTTAAAAACCTTTGAGCCTCTATATGAACCTCTATTAATTCTTCCAGCATCTAAAACACCATCTGCAATCTGACTGAAATAAATGAACTCCTTTCCAATTTGATCTTCAGAAATAAGCATTTGAATGGATCCTTTAATGGTATCTTGATAAATTTTAAACAAACCATCAATTTCCTTGCTGGACTTTACCAGGTCTGCAATGGATTTTTCCTTGTCTTTTGAATCTGTTTTAGCAGCTACTTCTGTAGTGTTTTCTTTATCTTTTTTCTTTTTTCTGTTTTGAGCTTCTATATTTTGAAGTGGTAAAAAGAAAATTAAAGTAAATACAATGCATAAAAATTTCATGTTTTTAAATGGTAATAGTCTCATCTTTTATAACAATTTTTAAATTAATTTAAATTAGTCGAGCTAAAGTTAAATATTATAATTGGGAACATTTGTTAAAATTTATAAAAACACTTGCCTATTGAAAATAAGTTGGTGCTTTTGTTATAAATAAATAACACAAACAGTTTTTTCAGTATCTTTACAACTATGATAAAAGATATAAAAATAGCGGTATTAATTGATGGTGATAATATCCCTTCAAAGTATATTACTGAGATGATGGAAGAAATTGCCAAATACGGGACTCCTACAATAAAACGAATTTATGGTGACTGGACCAAGCCACATTTGGCGAAATGGAAAACGGTATTATTAGAAAATGCCATAAGCCCCATACAACAATACAGTTATACCACCGGAAAAAATGCAACAGATTCTGCCATGATCATTGATGCCATGGATATTTTGTACTCCAATAAAGTGGATGCTTTTTGTTTGGCTTCTTCAGATAGTGATTTTACAAAACTGGCAACAAGATTACGTGAGGCCGGGTTACAAGTCTACGGTATAGGCGAAAAGAAAACCCCAGACCCTTTTATTGTGGCATGTGATAAGTTTATTTATTTGGAAATTTTAAACACTTTTAGTGAAAAACAAGAGCAAGGTGGTGGCAAGGTTAAAAAAGATAACCTCTACAATATAACACCAAAAGTGATATCCATGCTTAAAAATTCTGTTTCTGATGCAGCTGATGATGATGGATGGGCATTTTTAGGTGACGTTGGATCACTTATCCTTAAAAAGCAGCCCAATTTTGATGCTAGAAACTTTGGGTTTGAAAAATTAACACCACTTTTTAAGTCGTTGGATAATTTTGAGATGGAACAAAGAGATCAAAGTAATGGTCGATTTAAATTAATTTACGTAAGAAATAAACAAGCAAAAAGGTAATTTATATAATTTGCCTTAATACTTGATATATTGTTTGTTTTAGTGTTATGGGCATTTTATTATCAATTGCATATTTTTGGTTGATTTCCAATTCAACACCCAAATAGTTTTCTGGAAATTGTTTTCTTAAATACGTAGTAAATCCATCAGATTTCCCTAAATATGGGTAATTAAACCTCACTTTTAATTGTGGGTTTATTTTGATGATTTCTGATTTTAATCCTTTACAGGTTTTTTTTTCTGAAGTATTAGAAGAGTCATATAAAAGTCCAATATCACATCGTCTTTCTGTATTGTTATAAATAGGAGTGAAGGAGTGCACTGAGACATGAAGCACTTTTTCTCCAGCATTTATAAAGCTTTTAATTTTCGATTCAACCTCATTTCTATAATCTGAATAGTAGTCTTCAATGAGCAAAGATTTTTCTGATTTTGAAAAATATCTTGAAACTTCTGAAAATAAATTTTTATGATGTTGGGATCTATTAAGTTCAATAAGCAGTCTGCTTGTTTTACTAAATCTTGAATAATCTGCCAGTGGTTTTAAGTGGTTGAAAACATCCAACGCACCCAAATCGAACCCCCTATGCGTGTTTAAAACATCTTTAGAGCCGATAAAGTATACTTTATATTTTTCAGGAATTAAAGGACCACCATGTTCACAAGTCAGGACTAGTTTCATACAGTAAACATTTTGTTTTCTTGAAGACACATTGCTAATTCAGCATACACCTTTTTTATATTTTTTTCAGAAACATCAGAACCCAAAGCTTTTACTATTCGTGTAGCAAGGGTGCCTTTGTTTAATATGGTTTCAATAGCTTCATAATGAGATGTATGAATATTGGGTTTGGCTAGATTATATAAATGTTTCCATATATTTTGAACACTCATGGATTCTTTAATTCCAAACAGTTCAAGGTATTCCAGGTTAGATATTTTATAGGTTTCAGCATCCTTAATAATGGGATTTAAAATGTCCAACAAATCTTGTTTTAACCATTTTGTTTGACAATACAACGGCACTAATTTTTTATATGCTAAAAGTTTTAAAACTTCAATAATTAGCACACAAATGGCAACATCTGCTTTCGGACATTCTTGAATATCAACCAATCTAATTTCAATGGCATTTCTATCAAAACGCGCTATGGCACCTCTGGAATTTAGAAAATGTTGATCTAATATATTATTAGTATCATAAGGTTTTACCGCCTTTTTGATGGGTTCAAAAATGGTTTTATGATAATCAGTTTTTGAAAAAACCCTTTCTGGAATCACAGATCCTGTCATTTCAGGAATTTTCTTTTGGTTGGTTTTATAATATTCCAATCGGGTGTCTTTAAAACCTGTTATTTTACCATCTAATATAGGAGAACTAGCACATAAACCTGGAATAATTGGTAAAATGACCCGTATGGCGGCGTGTAATTTCTCAAACTCTTTATCGTCATAAAAAGGTAAATTTAAATGTGTACTTTGTACATTGCTCCAGCCATGGCCTTTGCAATTAAAAATTCTGTTATAAAGCTCGTAAATTTCATTATAATCATGTTTCCATAGTTGAGTATCTGTTAAGGGGTTCATTAATGGGTGTGCCGCTGTAGGTAACAAGTGAGCGTCCAATGATTTCAATAATGTATTAATTTCAATAACATTTTTATGAAAAAAACCGGCTAGATTATCCAAATCATTTGTTGGACCATTGGTTTTTAATTCTATGACATGGGCTACCAGTTCATTGCTCCATGCTATATTTCCGTTTTCAATATCCGGGGTTAAAGTGCCATTTTTTAATGTTAAAAGTGCATCTACTATAGGAGCTACTTTAAAAGTAGAGTTATTAACCAGCATATATTCAAGTTCAATACCGTAAACTTCAAACAAATGATATTTTTTTTTCATGCTATTCTAAACGGGTTTTAAAAGCATTAAGAATATCCATGTAAACGGCATCACCATAATATCTGTCTTCAACGCCAAAATCTATATTTGGATTATCATTAATTTCAATAACCATTGGCACATTATCAATTACTTTAATATCAATTCCGTAAAGACCTTTCCCCATTAATTTAGATGATTTTAATGCCATGGAAAGTACTTTTTTTGGCACTTTTTCAATGGGCAAGCAATCCGCATTACCATCTTGGTCGTCTTTTTTAGCCGCATTCCAATTATAGATTTGCCAATGACCTTTGGCCATATAATATTTACAGGCAAAAAACGGTTTGTCATCAATAATTCCAATCCTCCAGTCATAATCAGATGGACAAAATGCCTGCGCTATAATAAGCTCAGATTCTTTTAGCATACTGTTTACTAAAGTATGGTATTCCTCTTCCGTTTTTGCTTTTTTAACACCAAAAGAAAATGTTGAATCCGGGGCTTTTAAAACACAAGGGAGTCCTATATGTTTAAGCACACTATTTCTGTTTTCTTTATGTACTATAATGGTCTTAGGTGTATTGATATTGGCATTTTCAAGGGCCTCCGCCATAAATACCTTATTACAACATTTTAAAATAGCATCAGGATAATCAATGATTGCAATGCCTTCTTGTTGTGCTTCTCTCGCAAACGCATAGGCTTCGTTATTAACCTCTGTACTTTGTCTTATAAAAAGCGCATCAAATGACCTTAAACGAGGTAAATCTTTGGGGTAAATAATTTCTGCATAAATATTCATTTTTTCAGCAATTTCCACAAACCTTTTTAGAGCTTTAGGGTTACTTGGTGGCGCAGGGTCATTAGGGTTTACTAAAATTGCCAAATCAAAATCTGAATTTAAAACTTTTGGGGTATCATATCTTTTTTTAGAGAAATACTGATTAGCAAATTCATGTACACTACTCATGTGTTCATCAGGTATTTCAGATTCAGCAATCACTTTTACACTTTGAATATTCCATTTTGTGTTGAAATTAAATTTCACACGTAAAAAAGGAACTTGAAAATGTTTATAAAACAAAGAGCTTACTTCTTTATATTTCTGAGCAACATTTTGACCAAAATAAATACTTAGGGTAAATTCTTGCGATTTGATGGTTTTTAAACTTTGCTGAATCACATCATCAAATTCATCAGATACCAATCTCACAAATTTCAGGTTTTTTAAATCTACCAGATTTTTTACCGTAGGAATGGGTAAATGTCCTCTTGCTTCTGCCAAAAGCGAAACATAATACCCTTTTGATTGGTATGAATAATCTTTACAAAGATTAAAAATCCGTGCTTTTTTTACTAAGAAATATTTTGGGTTTGTAAGATATTCTTGAGATGAAATTACGGTAATGTTCTCAATAGTAAACTTCCATTTTTCAGGTTGGTTAACAACAATGTATTTTTTCATTAAAAGGGTATAATAGCATTAAAAATTACAATCAAATGTATATCATTTTTTAATATAATTTACCGGTGTTAAAATATATTGTGAACTGTTTCTTCGTTAAGAATTAACCGTTTAAAAAAAATTGAAATTTATTATCTCGTTATAGGTTAATACCCTGCTTCCGATAGTTATCGGAACGATAGTTATTGGAAGAGGAACGAGCGACGGGAAATCTTATAATAATGGGATTCCTCTTCGATTGCTCCGCAATGTACTTTCAATCAAAATATATTTTGATTTCAGTAACATTCGGAATGACAAGCTAACTGTAAAAAGAGTTTCATTCTTTTGTTTTAAAACTATGGATTTCAAATCCATAGTGGTTTATTTTAATAAGTTTTACAATTTCATACCAAATTACGGATATAAATCCAATACCAATACTAATTAAAATTTGTTTTAAGTTTAATTGTTCAAACTCAAAAAAACTGGTTAAAGGAGCTACAAATAATAACAATCCTAAAATGAAAACTGTAATGGATATGATTAACAAAACTAAATTATTCTTATATTTTAAAGTGGTAAATATTGAATAATAGAAAGAGCGATTGACTAAAGTTAAAAATATATTTGCAGCAATTAAAACCGTAAAAACCATGGTTCTTGTTAATGGTTCATTATAATCATTATAAACGGCAAATTGATAAACAAATAAGGATCCAACTGTAATCATTAAACCTTGTATGATGCTGGCTGTAAGTTCTTTAAAATTAAAAAATGTGGTTGTAAATGGTCTGGGTTTTTGACTCATTAAATTTTTTTCAAGAGGTTCATTTTCGTAAATAATGGAGCAAGTAGGTCCCATAATTAATTCCAGAAAAATGACATGTATTGGTGAAAATATATTTGGGTATATCCAACCTAAAGCTAATGGCATAAATACTGTTAAGATGATTGGGATATGAATGGAAATAACATATTGGATTGCTTTTTTTAAATTAGAATAAATTTTTCTACCCATAGCAATGGCGTCCACCATTTTTGAAAGATCATCTTCCAATAATATCAATGATGCCGCTTGTTTTGCTATTTCGGTTCCTTTTTTACCCATGCCTATTCCAATATGAGCCGCTTTTAATGCAGGGCCGTCATTTACGCCATCGCCTGTCATGGCAACAACCTGTTGATTTGCTTTTAAAGCATTGATTATTTTTAATTTAGCCTCAGGAAACATTCTGACGAATACATTTGTTTGCATTACACAGGCTTGCAATTCAGAATCTTCCAATTTCATTAGGTCCTTTCCGGAAATGCTTTTTTCATAGCCTCTAAAACCTATTTGTTTTGCAATGGCTGTGGTGGTTTCCAAACTATCACCTGTAATTATTTTAACCAAAATCCCTGCCTCATAAAAGTCTTTCAATACGTTGCTTATATTCTTTTTTGGGGGATCATAAAAGGCAACCAATCCTTTAAATTCAAAATTAAAATCCTGTTGTTTTTTCGGAAAATCATTGCCTTCAAAAAAAGCTTTTCCAACACCTAACACTCTGTAACCTTCTTTTGCTAAACTTTTAATGACTTGATGAATGGTTTCTTTTTCTTTGGTTGATAATCTTGACACCCTCAAAATAGCTTCAGGAGCACCTTTGGCGGCAAAGATTCTATTTCCATCACTATTTTGAAAAACATGAGTCATCATAGGGGGCTGACCTTCTAACGGATATTCATAAAATAATTTATAGTTTTTTCTTTCGTCATTTATAATGAGAGACGAATAGGATTCATGTATGGCAATCTCCATGGGATCAAACGGAATGGGCTCGCTGGACCACATGGCCAATTTTATGAGTTCCAGTTCATCTGTTGTCAAGGTGCTTTCTGGTGCTGAAATTTTTTGAGTAGGAAGTGAATAGAGTTTTACTACACTCATTGTATTTTCAGTGATAGTACCTGTTTTATCAATACATATTACCGTTGCACTACCTAATGTTTCAACGGTTTTAATTTGTTTAACAATAACCCCCATTTTCATTAAACGCCATGCTCCAAGAGCCATAAACGTGATAAAAGCAACTGGGATTTCTTCTGGTAAAATACTCATGGCCAAGGTGAGTGCTTTTAATAAACTGTCTAATAGATTATGGGAATTATAATAATTAATTATCCAAACAATTAAAAAAACAACAGCACCGGCAATGACCATTTTTTTAACAAATGCACTTATTTGTCTCTCTAAAGGTGTTTTTTCTTCCTTAATATTTTCTATACTTTTGCCTATTTTCCCTAAACTGGTGGCATTTCCAATGTGCGTAATGTTTATTATAGCTAAACCACTAGCTACTGTAGTTCCTGAAAACACATAGTTGTCATTTTTTGATTTGTTTTTAAACACTGGTAAGGATTCACCTGTTAGTATAGATTCATTCACTGAAAAATCATTGGAGTGCACTATGTAGCCATCTGCTGTAATTAAAGTGCCCTCTTCAAGCACCAAACTATCACCAACTACTAAATCTTCACTTTTAATTTGTTGATTAATACCGTTTCTAATGACCTTGCAATAGGGTTGTGAAAAATCCTTTAATTTTTCCAAGGCATTTCTGCTCCTTGAATCTTGATATAAAGAAATTAAAGACACTAAAATGATAGCTGAAGCCAAAAAAATAGCATCACCAGATTCACCGCTTATAAAATATATGATGGATGCAACTAGCAATAAAAAAACCATGGGTTCTTTTAGAATACTTTTAATGGCATTTAAAAACCCATTCTCTTTTTTGAAATACAGTTTGTTTGAACCATATTTTTCCCTAGAAAAAAGGACTTGTTCATCTGATAACCCTTTAATATTGAAATTATTTTCAATCATTATAAAATTGGATGTTTGTTAAAAAATGAAAGATATTTTTTAAAGAGAAGAAAGTAGTATTTTCAATATTTAAAGCAGCAAATAACACTATTACACAGATGGTAAATTACCCTCTAATTTAAGCATAATTTACGTGTTAATCCCTGTTTAGCATGGATTTGTTCAGATAAATTGGAATTTAATTTAGGGTTGCCGGTGAATATAATTTATAGCAACACAGTTAATATTTTTTTATTGAAATTAATTCATAGAATAACCACGTATTTGGGTCTAATTCTATGGAATCAATATTTTTCAGAGTAGGGATAGAAATGTTTTGGTTTTTTTCAGAAATACGCACTGTTTCAATGGAAGAGCTACCATCTTTATAATTTATTTTAACGTCCAAAGGGAAAATAAAACTATTTGTTTGAGTTTGATTCAAGACCATATTTAACATATCCATTTTGTTTTGCCATTTAACTTCCAGTTTTGGATGACCAGATTGATACAACCATTGTTTAAAAAAATAGGTTAAATTTTTACTTGAAATAATTTCTATATCACGTTGAAAACCTTCAGACAATGCATTACTATATTTATAATCATTATAATACTTCTTAATACCAGTCCAAAAGAGCTCATCACCTAATTCCCGTCTTAACATATGAAGCACCCAACTCGCTTTTTCATACGTGTTTGGGTTAAGTAATTTAAAATAATTATTTTCGGTCACATCAACAATTGGCGATTGGCTTTGTTTGGCATATTTGAGGGCCTTTTGTCGATCTTGTTTTAATTTATCGATAAACGAATCACGCCCATATCTATTTTCATAATAAAGATTTTCAAAATATGTGGCAAATCCTTCACTTAACCACACATGGTGCCAATCAAGTTCAGAGGCAGAATCTCCAAACCATTGATGTGCTATTTCATGGGCAATAACTGCTTCATAATCACCATTTCCTGTAATACTATTTTCATTATAAAATATATTACCAGCGTTTTCCATGCCACCATAAATAGTTTTTGATTGCACATTTGCCAGTTTTTTAAATGGATATGGCCCCACATGTTTAATCATAAAATCTAAAATGGGTAAGGCAACAGCGTAGTCTTTAAAACCATTTATTTTGTCCTGTGGATACACCCAAGTGGATACCGGGATATTATATATTTCATCAAGATTTTGAACTGCAAAACGTGCCACACCAATAACCATAACTTTGGTTGGAATGGGTTCATCAAATTGCCATCGTGTTAAAGTAGTTTCATCACTAAGATTAGTGCGTTCGGTCATTAATCCATTTCCAATTACTTGATAATAGGAGGGCGCTGTAACAACCCATGTAACAGTTGCCTTATCAGAAGGGTGATCAACTACCGGTAGCCAGTTTTTTGCTCTATCCGGCCAGTTATCTCCAAAAAAGGTGCGTTCACCATATTTGTTTTTTGAAATGATTAATCCATCAGAAGGAATTCCTTTATATTTTATTTGATATGTTCTTATTTCATCAACTTGAGTTAAACCAATATTTATTGATAATTGGTTGTTTTTTTGCTGAAAAGAAACGGGTTTTTCATTTTCTAAAACTGAATCGACCATCATCCCGGTATTATCGGATTGTTTATCAACTAAATCAAGTGAAAAATTTGTAAGCGCTTTTTTGAATGCAATTTCTATATCTGCAATGCCATTAATTTCATCGGCTTCATCAGATAATACTAAGTTAAAATTATAATGAATGACATCAATTTTTTCAAAACGATCTTGATGATTTTGAGAATAAACAGTTAGAATTGTACCGAAGACAAAAAGTAAAACAAAAATTCTTTTAAAGCTGTTCATGAATGCTATTTTTTACTTGTTTAATTTGATGATTCTTAAATAATCCAACATGGCGGTATTTACATCTACATTCATGTTATTATTCCAGTCTTCAAATTTAATTTTAAGCATGTTGTTCCCAGATTTCAGATACACTTTTTTACTATTTGAAAACCCCCAGTCAGACCATTCATCTTGACCTCTTTGTGGAAACACAAAAACGCCTTGGTATTCATTGTTAACATAAGCACTTCTAATAGCGCATTTATTATCTGTATTCCAAGGTCCGCTTCCATTGGAATAGCGAATATCCAATAAATAATTTCCAGCTTCCTTTACTTGTATTGGCACTTCAATGTCAAGATTTTTATCAATAGAAACTTCTACAAAACCTTGTTCTGTAAAATTGGTATAGGGCAAATCAGATTTTTTTGCGAAATTTTCAAATTCAGCATATTGTGTGTCAACTGCCATAACAACAGGCTCACTGGCAAAACCTTCATATCCTTCATGGTCTAATGCACTCACTTGATAAGAAGCATAATTTTCAGCAGGAATGGTTATTTCAGTATCAGTAGTTTTATCAATTAATTGTCCGTTTTTGTAAACTAAGTAGTTCGCAACACCATCAATAGCATGCCATTTCAAAGTCTGACCATTTATTTCTGTTTGAACAGTTGGTAAGGTAAAATGATTTTCAACCTTATTCATTCCGGCGTCATTAAATTCATTATTAGCCAATTCAATTTGAATGGTATGATGTCCACTTAAATTATTAGGGATAAATGCTTTTTCTGCTAGTTTTCCATCAATGGATACAAATTTGATTCTATTGCCAAAACCATTTACAGTCATATTTAAAACTGTATTTCGATATTTAAAATTGGACAATGTTTTTTTTCCACTGTATGTCTTTGGAACAACAGGGTTCAAATAAAGGCCGTCTACTTCAAAGGACATTCCCATAAAAACTCTATGAACCATGGCCAAATTACCTGCCATACTCCATAACATTCTATCAGAATTTATTTCAGTTCCTAAAAAATCCCCGGTGTCAGCCACCATATTTTCATAATTAGTTAGAAAGAGTGCTGCTGCTCTGTAAATACTTGCTAATCCATGATTTAAAACCGCTTCATTGCCGGCTTTTGCAGCAGCCAAATTCCAATAGGATTGCACAAAAGGCCAGATACCATTGTTGTGGTATGGTGGTATTCCAGGAATTTGAGGATAAATGCAAGTAACTCCAAATTCTGTAACTGGGGATTTTGAAATTATTGAACTTGCTTTTTTATTATCAGCTACATCAAATAAAATGGACAAAGCTTCACCTAATGCTTCAAATCTTGGGGACATAATCAAATCATTTCTTCCATATAAATACTGGGCGTAGTATCCTTTATCGGCTTGCCATAAATAGGTGTTGATTCCTTTTTTAATCATTTCAGCACGTTGGTTATAAACATCACCGGAATCTCCTTGTAATTCAGCTATTTTTGCTAAAATTTTATGGGCCTGATAATGCACCACATTAGTTCCTAAGTTTTCAGACACATAAATATCCATATTGGACATCCATTTAGGATAGGTTTGTTCCCTCCAATCCAAAAAAGAAGATTCACCGGAATACATGCCTGTTTTAGCATCATAAACAGTTTTGTAATCATCATCTAATGTGTTTTTAATAATGGGATAAATTTCATTTAGCCAAGCTTCGTCACCGGTAACTTTGTAAATTTCCCAAGCTGCCAATACCCAAGTGGTTCTATCAGATGACACTGGCCATGCACCACCAGAACCTGTATCTTGAATGATTCGGTTGCGTTTTACTTTTTTTCGTAAACTAATTTTAGCAACTTCAGGCTCATGGTAAGCAAAAGCTAAAACCGTGCTATAACTTACATCTCTTGTCCATACGCCACCCCATTTTGCGCCCGTTCTTAACGTACTATCAGGTTCAATGTTTTTGATAGCTTCTTCTAAAGAAAGATTAAATAAAGCATCTACTATGGGCTGTTCTGAAGTGTATTTTGGTCGGTTAGACAAGTCTGTTTGCAAGGTCCATTCCTTAACCTGGTCTTCAGAAGCATTATGAGGATTTAACGTAACCGTTAAGCTATAAATATTTCGGTTTTCAGTGGGTTGTAATTGTAAGCCTTTGCTGTTTAAATTAACAAAATCCCAAGATAAGGGCTCTGAACCACCAGCTACATAAAACCCTTTAAAATCAGCTTTTGCTATTTTAGTGCCATCAAAGGTTTCATAAAAGCCTTTCTCTTCAAATTGTTTTAAAACGGGAGACATATCTACTCTAAAGGTAAATTCATAATTTGTTGGTAAATATGTAGTAGGTTCTTCTGGTTGTGATTGGGGACTTTGACCAAAAATAAGAACCGGAGTTTCATGTTCATTATTTATAATTATCCAGTGATTTACTCCAACAGGAAGCTCATTATCTTTTTCATTAATGCTGAATTTGAAATTTATAAGTCGGGAAAACAAACTACTTGACGGACTGATATAATTTGATTTTAAGTGAGTAGCATCTAAAGCCTCAGCCATGTTAGTGCCTTGAATAACTTTATTGGAGTAGACGGTATATGTTTTAGATTGGTATAAAATGGGATCCTCTTTTTTTGTTTGACATGAACTAATAACTAAAAGAATTAGCAGTATTTTTTTCATTGGAAATATTTTTAAGAACTTATTATTTGGAATGTATGCAAGTGATTCATACAAAGTTAGTATTAATCGTGTTTTTATTAAGATTAAACCAACAAAATTTCAGGGTACTAAAAGAGGCTGTCGGAAAAGTAAAGTTTTACGTCATTGCAAGTCCCGATAGCTATCGGGAGAAGCAATCTGTAAATTATTGGTAATCAATAAACAGATTACTTCACTTTAGCCTGTCTTGAGCGACAGTCGAAAGATTCGTAATGACGCCTTATTTTGACTTTTCAGACAGCCTCTTTAAACTATAATATAATTAATTAGTATGGTTAATCAGTAGTTTCTTCCATAGTGTGATATACATATTGTACATCATCATCTTCTTCAAGTTTTTCCAATAATTTTTCAACATCAGCTGCATCTTCGGCATATAATTGTTTGGTAACTTGAGGAATACGTTCAAAACCTGAAGATAAAATTTCAATATTTTTTTCTTCAAGTGCTGCTTGAATCGCTCCAAAACTTTCAAAAGGCGCATAAATTAAAATGCCATCTTCATCAGCAAAAACTTCTTCAGCACCATAATCAATAAATTCCAACTCAATTTCTTCCGGATCCAATCCTTCAGCATTTATTCTGAAATTACACGTATGGTCAAACATAAAAACCACAGATCCCGAAGTTCCTAAACTTCCATCACATTTATTAAAATAGCTTCTTACGTTGGCAACGGTTCTGGTATTGTTATCGGTAGCAGTTTCTACTAAGATAGCAATTCCGTGAGGTGCATAGCCTTCAAAAATGACTTCTTTATAATCCCCCTGACTTTTATCACTGGCTTTTTTAATAGCCCGCTCCACGTTGTCTTTCGGCATGTTAACGGACTTTGCGTTTTGTATAACAGCGCGCAATCTTGAATTGTTATTTGGGTCTGGTCCGCCTTCTTTAACAGCCATAACGATGTCCTTTCCAATGCGCGTAAATGCTTTGCTCATAGCAGACCATCGCTTCATTTTACGTGCTTTTCTAAATTCAAAAGCTCTTCCCATATTTTACTATTTTTAAGTTCCCAATTCAGGAAATGTATTGATGTATTAATTTGTGCGCAAAAGTAATAATGCTTCTTGAAATACGGAAATTATTCGTCAGGTTCTACAATATATTCTATGGCTTCAGCCAATTTAAAATCTAAATCTGTCACCCCTTTAGCGCTATGTGTTGATAATGATATGGTTAGTACATTATAAATATTGCGCCAATCTGGATGATGATTTAAAGCCTCGCATTCAAAGGCTATTCTGCTCATAGCACTAAAGCAATCTTTAAAATTTTCAAATTCAAATTCGCCGTGAATGGCATCATCATAAAATTCCCAGTCAGGAAACCCTAAAAGTCTTTTTTCAATATCTTGTTCAGAAAGTTTTGTTGTAGCCATAGTTTTTATAAATTAAGTTATCATCGTACTAATTTAATCAATTGAAGTTTCACAATCAATTATAATTTCAATTCAGTTAATATTTCCTGACTCACTAATTGTAAATGTTTCGGGAGCAAATTGTCTTTTGGTAAAACAGCTAAATATCTGTCATCATTTGTTGTAAACACATTTTTTAAAATAGCATGTCCAACATCTAAACTTCCTAAAATTTCTTTTATAAATTCATCATGATGCACTAAATCATTACTGCCAAGATGAAAAATCCCTGATTTATTCCTATTGATAATATAATGAATTTGCTGACAAACCTTTGAATCTGTAGTGACATTCATTATTAAGTTTGGAAAAACATCTATTGGCGATTTCTCCTTTATACTTTGTTTAATGTTATTTATTCTTGGTGATTGTGAGCCAAATACCATCGGTAATCTTATGATTGCAATTTTATTTTTAGGTAATCGCAAGAGCATATTTTCAATTTTTATTTTGAAATGACCATAGATACTATTGCTTAACGTTTTATCATTTTCATAGCTTGGGTATTTACTGTAAGCATCAAAAACATTAGCTGATGACAAGAAAATAAGCTTGCATTTATTTGATGCCAGGTATTCTGTAATATGCTGATGAACTACAACTTGCGCTGAAAAATCACCTCGCAATGATGAAATAATAATATTGGGTTTTATTAGTTCAAGTATTTCAAAAATATCATCTTCCTCCAATTTATATTGAAAAAAATGCTGGTTATTACTGTAATTTATATTGTCTGCATGATAGGTTCCAAAGGTTTTAAAATAGGAGCACAGCTCTTTATAAAGTGACCCACCTATAAAGCCACTGGCTCCTAATATTAAAATTCTATATTTTTTTATTTCATTCTTCATAAACCCAAAACGTACAATAAAAATTGACTAGAAAATAGATAATTCGGTTTTAGTTGTAAACTGTTCTAAAGCTAACATACCTAATTTTGAATTTCCTTTTTTGTTAAGACCGGGGGACCACGTAGTAATAATAAATTTATTTGGCAAAAGGGCAACAATTCCACCTCCAACGCCACTTTTACCCGGCAATCCAACAGTAAAAGCAAATTCTCCTGCTTCGTCATAAAAACCGCAAGTGAGCATTAATGCATTTATACGTTTGGTTTGACTTTCTGTAATGTGTGTTTTATTTTGCAGGCATTTTCCTTTATTGGCAAATAAATAAAATGCTTTTGATAATTGGCTGCAATTCATTTCAATGGAGCATTGATGAAAGTAAAAATCCAAAACATCCTCAACCTCATTATGTAAGTTATTAAAAGACTTTAATAGATTGGCAGCGGCATAGTTTCTATAACCGGTGATTTTTTCAGAATGTGCTACCTGTTCATTATAATTAATGGAATCATCTAAAGTTAAGGCTCTAATAAAATTTATAAAATCTTCTTTAGGATTTTCAAAATGAGAGATTAAAATATCTGAAATAACTAGTGCTCCGGCATTAATTAATGGATTTCTGGGGATGCCATTTTCCAATTCCAATAAAGACAAAAAATTGAATGGGTTTCCTGATGGCTCAACATCTACACGTGCCCAGACTTCATTTCCTTTAAAAGAAATGGCTTTTGTTAAGGCTAATACTTTTGAAATACTCTGAATGGAAAATTTCTCGTTATAGTCACCAATACCATATTCAGTCCCTTCACAAGTTCTTAAATGAACACCAAATTTATTGATGTCAACATTTGCTAATTCAGGAATATAGGATGCCACAACGCCCTTATCTTGGGTTTTTGTTGCTTCGGTATAAATATCCTGAAGAATAGATTGTAAATCAATCATGACTGATTTTTATAAAAGGGTAATTTTACAACGGTGGCAGGAATTGCATTTTTACGTATCTGGATATGAATTTGGCAGCCAATTTCTGAAAATATTGTCGACACATAACCCAAACCAATACCTTTTCCTAAAGATGGAGACATGGTACCGGAAGTTACTACACCAATTTTGTTGCCATTGTTGTCAACAATATCATAGCCATGCCGAGGCACACCACGATCCATTAATTCAAAAGCAATTAATTTACGTTTGGGTCCATGTTTCTTTTCAGCTTCAAGGGCTTCAGAATTTGTGAATTTTTTTGTGAATTTGGTGACCCAACCTAAACCAGCTTCAATAGGTGAAGTGGTGTCGTCAATATCATTACCGTATAAACAATAACCCATCTCTAAACGCAAGGTATCACGCGCTGCTAAACCAATGGGTTTAATTCCGTAAGCCTTACCAGCTTCAAAAACTTTGTCCCAAACTTGTTTTACCTCACTATTCTTGCAATAAATTTCAAAGCCACCACTGCCTGTATAACCGGTTGCCGAAATAATAACATGTTCAATGCCCGCAAAATCACCTACTATAAAATTATAAAATGGAATAGCTGCCAAATCATGACTGGATAATGACTGCATCGCTTCAACCGCTTTTGGTCCCTGAATGGCTAATAATGAATAATCATCCGATAGATTTCTCATTTTTGCATCCATATCATTTTTAGATTGAATCCAGTTCCAATCCTTATCAATATTGTCAGCATTCACTACCAGCAAATAGGTTTTTTCTTTAACTTTATAAATAATCAAATCATCAACAATGCCGCCATCATCATTTGGTAAATAACTGTATTGTGCTTTTCCAATGGTTAATTTTGTAGCATCGTTACTAGATACTTTTTGAATGAGTTCTAAGGCATGTTCACCCTCAATTAAAAACTCACCCATATGAGACACATCAAAGACCCCAACGGCGTTTCTAACCGTTTCATGTTCTGCATTGACGCCTTCATATTGCACAGGCATGTTAAAACCAGCAAAAGGCACCATTTTAGCTCCTAAGGCTTCATGTGTTGATGTTAAAGCAGTATTTTTCATTATAAATGATTATATTATTAAACGGCAAACCTACATAAATATTTATTCTTTTTTTACGCTTCATGAGAATAAATATTTGTTAATTTAAAAATGTATTTAAGCAAGAATCACTATTTTTCTAAATAATAAACCATTTAACCATGAAAGTATTTTTACGGCTATTCTGTTTTCTATTGATATCACACTCCATACTGGCTCAAGATGGAACACCTTCTGATTATTTAACTTCTGAATTTCATAAAAACAGGAGGGAAGCCTTAAGGGCTAACATGCCAAAAAATACGGTAGCTGTGTTTTTTGCAAATGCCGTTAGAAACAGAGCCAATGATGTCGATTATGTATATCATCAAGATCCCGATTTTTATTATTTAACAGGTTATAAAGAGCCTAATGCGGTTTTAGTTGTTTTTTCTGAAAATCAAACTAATTCTAATGGCGAAACTTATAATGAGATAATTTATGTGCAAAAGCGCAATGAATTGGCTGAACAGTGGACAGGAAAACGACTCGGTATAGAAGGCGCTAAAGAAAAACTAGGGTTTAATATGGCTTTTAATGGTGAAGATTTTATGAATAATGGCATTAATTTTACAGATTTTGAAGCGGTCATGTTCGATGCTTTTAAAGATGATTATAGAAATTCCACAAGGGATAATGCCGATTTATTCGATTTGATTCAAGCATTTAAATCTCAGATAAATTACACGGAAACCAATGTCATTACTAACAATCAAATGAATGTGGAATTAAAACAGAATACCAATACCATACAAGAGAAAAAGGTAACGGTTGATAACAAAACCTTATCCAGATTAATGGCTGGCTTACGTGAAGTTAAAACCGATGATGAAATGGTGTTGTTAACCAAAGCGGTGCGGATTTCTGCTATGGGTCAACGTGAAATTATGAAGGCGATGCATGTTGGTATGTCTGAAGCTGAGATACAAGGCATTCATGAATATGTATATAAAAAATACGGTAGCGAATATGAAGGATACCCGAGTATTGTAGGTGCTGGCAATAATGGTTGTGTGCTGCATTACATTGATAACTCCAAGATGAAAGTGGATAATGATTTGGTGTTGATGGATTTAGGAGCAGAATACCATGGATATACAGCTGATGTCACCAGAACCATTCCTGCCAATGGAAAATTTAACCCGGAACAAAAACTTATTTATGATTTGGTTTATAAAGCGCAGGAAGCAGGCATTGCATTTTCAGTTATTGGAAATAATTTAAGGACACCAGATGATGCGGCCAGAAAAGTAGTGAATGAGGGTTTAATAGCTTTAGGTATTGCTAAAAACGATGATGCAGCCAGACGGTATTTTCCTCATGGAACTTCACATCATATTGGTTTAGATGTGCATGACACCAATTTAGGAGGTTCATTTGAACCTAATATGGTGATTACTGTTGAACCCGGTATTTATATTCCGGAAGGAAGCCCATGTGATAAAAAATGGTGGGGCATTGCGGTAAGAATTGAAGATGATGTATTAATTACTAAAAACGGTCCTGTGGTTTTATCTGCTGAAGCACCACGAAAATCTGAAGCCATTGAAAGCTTAATGAAAGAAACCAGTCCTTTAGGTTTAAGGGTACAGATTTATTAGCCATTGAAGGAATGAGCTACAA
>TARA_R110002050_G_scaffold253647_1_pt1 | contig 20230 bp, 18 predicted proteins | sample TARA_R110002050 | Tara Oceans TARA_R110002050 (sample SAMEA4396988) | marine metagenome | biome: Polar Biome; feature: [DCM] deep chlorophyll maximum layer (ENVO:01000326); material: water (ENVO:00002006), including particulate matter (ENVO:01000060) such as... | depth 25 m
TATATGTCCCAAAATGTCCCACGTTTTTATAACGTGTCCTAAAAACGTATAAATTGTCTCACGTTTTCAGGACGTGTCCCAAAATGTCCCACGTTATTTTTAGCCATTTTTCAGTAAATTATACAGTTTTTTATTTACGTATATAACCTCTTTTCCCTTTGAAAGTGACTTTAAAACGTCTATTTCTTTTAAATTATTCAAATGTCTGGAAGCTGCTTTACGTTCTAAGTTTAAATTTTTCACCAAAAACTCTATTTTACAATAAGGATGAACGAAAAGCTGCTCTATCAAATCTTTCGAATAGATTCTAGGTAATTTCTCCTGCACCAATTTTTGTGTTTCGTTGAACAGTTGATTGATTTTATTTATTTGCTCAATTGTACTCAGCGCTGTCTGCTCAATACCTTTGAGTATAAACAAAATCCAATCTTCCCAGTTATTTTTAGTCCGAACCTCCTGTAATAATCGATAGTAATCTCCCTTGTTATGGATAATATAAGAACTCAAATACAATACAGGTTCGTTTAATAAACCTTTCAAAATTAAATACAAGACATTGATAATCCTTCCAGTTCTACCATTACCATCATAAAAAGGATGGATGCTTTCAAATTGATAGTGTTGAATGGCTAACTTGATTAATGGAGAAACATCATCTTCATCAATGATGATATACTCTTCAAGGTTTTTCATTAAGCCACTAATCGAATCAAAATTATCAGGCGGAGTATAAATCACTTCATTAGTCAAGTCGTTCATTAATGCCGTTCCAGGAAGTTTTCTGAGTCCAGCATTATTTTCTTCCAATTCTTTCTGAATGGTAATTATTCCGTTTGTATTAAGAAATCTTTTTTCTTTGATTAAAAGCGTACCCATCAGAAGTGCTTCTCTGTATCGTAAAACCTCTTTTGTTGCAACATCTGGTTTTGCTGATTTGGCGTATAACGCCTGATAAAGTTTGTCTTGGGTTGTAATCACGTTCTCAATTCCTGAACTCGCTTGAGCTTCTTTTAAAATAACAGCATTGATGAGAATATTTGGATTTGGTAATGTATTCGTAAGACCTTTTAATTCTGCCAGTGCAACTGCAGATTTACTTTCCTGTTTGAGAACAGCAATGGTCTCTACCAAAGATTGTTTTGGAGGAAGAAGAGGTAAATCGTTAAATGCTTTATTTGAATTTGTTGACATAGCCTAAAATTAAAATGCGTATTCCTATAAATTACAACTCATTGATCTCCTTTTCAATTAGTCGGTATTCATCCTTTCCATCTTCTCCTGAATAAAAGTCTCGCAAGTCTTTTTTGGTTAATTTTCATTAATAGGATTTATTTTTCCAATTGTTTCAAAATTTCTTTGTTATTGTCAAATATCTTTGTCGATTTTGACTTCCTTTATATTTAAAGCAATATTAGTTCATTTACTATTGTAATTATACCTTTTCTTGATTTCATTCAAATAGTAACTTTCCTTTGCCGCTGAACTTACCAACTCTTCAAATACCCTTTCCGGTACATCAAAATACTGATAAACAGCCCATGGTTAACTTCTATTTTTAAAACCTTCTTTTCTGTATCATAGTCTACCGAGGCAATATTGGAAGACACTACGGGAATGCGTTCTGTTTTTCCTGTATTTTCTTCCTCTAAAATTAATAACAATTTTTTCCCTAGGGTAGTGCTAAGATATTTTTGATCTCTACTCGTGGGTGTATGAGGAAGCGTGAGTTGAAGCCACCCTGCTTCTATTAATGGTCTGGGATGGTTTCTGAAATTTTTGGTGTTATTGTTTAATCCAATTTCATCGAAAATTGCCACGCTTGATTTTGGCTCTATACAAAATTGGGCTAGTTATTTGGCTTTTTGTGTAATACGGTTTCTTATGTCTTCTTTGTCTCTGTCTCCAATTTCAGAGACAGAGAGCCTAAGATAAGGATTGGTATCACTTAAGTTTTAAATTCACGTATGGATATAATCTTTGCTGACATATTGTGTCTAAAGTAGGAAAAAATTTTTGAGATGTCATCACTTATTTTCTGTTCTTTTACACTACAGTTGCCCTAACGTTTTGTTGTTAGCAACCTCCCCGAGATATCGGTTCTTGATGGCATCGGAGGAATTGAAAACTTGTTACCGTTTTCAAGGCTTTTTTGCAGGAACAAATTCTACTAGTAAAGGTAGGTTTTCTTTGCCACCCTTTCTCTGGAAAAAGGGACCCCTGCTGAGACGGTGATAAAGATTACCGGGCATGCCGATTACAATAATTTTCAAAGATATTTTAAAGTTACTGAAGAAAGAAAAAGAAACGAGATGCAGAAAGCTTGGGGAGCTCCTGAATGAATTAAGTAACCATGTGATTTAAAAGTTCGACACCAATACTCTTATGACTTTTAAAAGTTTCAAAAACACCTACAAGTGTTTGGTGTAGATTCTTAAGAAAGATGTTACCCAATGAAATGAATAGATGCTTATTTTATCCTCTGAAACAAGGATATTAAATCAAAGTGTTAACTAAAACCTATTTAATGAGCTTTTTTTAGAGGGTATTCCCTTATAAGCCATTCTGCCGGTATTTTCAGTAACTGGCTGAATTTTCTGATCATTGTCAATGACAGGGACTGCTTATAATTCAATACCTTGCTGATGGTCCCTCTGTCACCGTAGACCTTTGCCAGGGTGGCAGCATTATAACCAAAATCGGCCATCCGGATTTTGATCATTTCGACAGGGTCCACTTCCGGCAAATGCCAAAGTTTTTTTTCGTATTGAGCAATCAGATGGACCAAAAGCATTTTTTCCTTATGTGCTTCCGAACCTTTTTCCGCATCTTTCAACTGCTCATATCTTTTACTTGCAGTCTCAAAATCAGCTTCTGATTCCAGTAAGAACCAATTATTATTTTTAAGCATTTTCATTTTTGCTAATGTTTAAATGGTTGTGGCATCTATCTTATCCTATTGATCATGGGTTCCGATAAATCGAACTTCTACCGTTTTATCCTCAAAATTCACTTCGATAATCAAACGGTATTTATTTCCCACAATTTTAAAGCGTGCCCTATTGCCTTTAATGATCTTAGCAGTTGGGAAACTCTCCAAAATATCCTGGTTTTTTTCCCAATTGGCATTTTCTACAATCACCTTCCAAGTGGTCAGACTTTTGGCCGAATCGGAATGCTTCTTTGCAAAAACAATCAACTTGGTCAAGTAGATAATTACCATGTTTTTTTATTTACTGTAAAATTACAAATATGTTGGTAGAATACCAACATATTTAAATACCGTTCTTCCCTATTTTTTCCTAATGCCATTCACAAGGTTTCTCTAAACCTTTCGTCAATTTTTTCTTATCAAATCCAACCTGAGAGCAGAATACCTAAACCTAAAATCGTTTTATTGTAATCTTTTGATCGTCGAAATTATGGAAAAATTAAAAAACCTTAGCCAAACCGTTAAAAACTGAAACATTCCGCCCCATAATCCGCCCCAGATCTAAAAATAAAAACCCTAAATTACTATATTTCAAGTATTTAGGGTTTTAGTTTGTGGAGCTGGCGGGATTCGAACCTATTTTATCTATATTTCCAATTATTGCTTTAAAACATCTATTTAATGCTTTTAATAAATACTTATGGGAATAATGATAAATAAAACTCAATCTGAATAAACAATATTTACACCCCAATTTACACCCCAATTTGAATTTTTTTTCGTATCTTGCCCATGTCTTAAATCAGAAAAAGATGGCAAAATTAACCGTCCGGTTCGAGATCCGGCAGGACAAAATGAACCAAGAGGGCATGGCCCCTATCTCTTGCATGACTTCAGTTTCACAAAAAAGAAAGCGAATTGCGACCGAAATTAGTATTCCACCTTCCAATTGGGATAAATCCAACCAGAAAGGAGTTTACATAAGTAGAAAGCAATATTCTAAATCTTCTAGCGGAAGCGGTTCTCTTTTTCTAATGGAAGCTGATATTTACCGTATTAATTCACGCTTAGAGAGAATCAAATCCAAACTCACTTTAATTGAGGATGGATTCAGATTAACAGATAAGGAATATAGTGTAGAGGATATTTTTGAGGCATTCATAAATTCGAATTCCTCCACCGGAATAAAGGCTCCTTTGAAAGTATCTGAAAATATCCCAAGTGTGCCTCTATTTATCGACACCTATATTGAGCGAAATAGAGCCAGTCGAGCCAAAAGGAGTTTGAGCGTGTATTCTCAATTGAAAAATCATTTGAGGGCATATGAAGACTGGTCTGGCCGCATAGTAACCTTTGATCAGATAGGACTTTCTTTCTTTGAGGAGTTCCAAACATACCTGATCGAAAAACGAGAAACATTAAACAATATCACTATAGCAAAACATTTAAGTACTCTTAAAACCTTATTGGGATACGCTAGAAAGCACGGTATTGAAATGAATCAATCCTACCGAGATTTTAAAATTAAACGACAAAAACTAGAAGTAATCACCTTATCTGAGGGTGAGTACCGATCATTGAAGGAATGTGACTTGAAGGGCGTTAGAAGACATGAAAAAGCGAGGGATATATTTATTTTTCTTTGTGCCACCAGCATGCGTTATTCGGATTATGCCCAATTCAAACGTGAACATATCAAAGGTCAGACAATCCAACTAACCATGAAGAAGGGCAGCAAACCCTGGGAAATACCATTGAATTCGACTTCTATTGAAATTTTGGAAAAATACAAAGATTTGACTGAGCCAATTCCAAAAATTTCAAATCAAAAGCTATCGAAATATATTAAGGAAGTTTGCGAAGTTGCAAAGATCAATGAGCCCATTGAAATCGTGCGATTCAAGGGAGCTCAACCTTTCAGTAATATTTTCCCAAAGCATAAACTTGTTTCTGCGCACACTGGAAGGAAGACATTTTGCACCCTTTCTTTGGAGCGTGGCGCATCTGTAGAAACGGTAATGAAGTGGTCCGGGCATGAATCCTATGCAAGTTTTAAGCGGTATGTGAACCTGAGCCGAACACACAGTATCAGTGAAATGGAACGGGTTTGGGGTAAAAAAGCTATCATGAAGGCAGTTTGATACCTCAAGACAATTACTAATATTTTTATAAAATGTTGGCAATCAAACAATAATTTTACTGAGTATGATGGGAAATCTAGGTGAACATCCTTTTAATTACCGAATGGATGAAATAAGAGATCATATCAATGATTTAGTAAACATTGGTGAGTTCGATTATGCAGTCAAAAGTATCGAGTATATAAAGATTCAATATGTTTCTGGACTAAATTCAAGTAAGATCGATTCTTTAAGAATTCCGTTTTACCACCTTAAAAGTCACCATCATTCAGATCTTAACCATGCTATTCTTGGAACCAAATATCCGGACGGTTCAAAGCATTCGCTAATTTATGAGTTAAATAAGCTTATAGGTACGGTTTATTCAAAAAAAAATAAAATTGAAAATCAACCTCAACCGCGAAACCAGCATGGATTGAAAGCCCCTGGAAAAGGAATCGTTCTTTTCTATCTGATGAATTACGGGTCAGGTAAATTTAAATATACTACAGAATATGAAAACCTTGCCAGGTATTTAGAGGAACTCAATCTAGGAGGATCTGGGGCTCAAGCTTATAATAAAGGAATTGTTAAATTGTCCGATGAAAAACGAAATAGAATCGGAAAAAGAGGAGTGTTTACAAAAAAAGAATTTTTATGTGCAATTGACTTTCTAAAAGGGGTTGATTCGAAAGCCTATGATTTTGCAAATAAAGACTTTAACTACTATTGTGCAGACGAAATAAATGAAGAAGGGGATAATCCTGATAAATTTTTTAAAAATTAATATCCCTGTCAGTCAATGATTTAGCAACATCTCATTTACCTATTTTTTATTTCACCCCCTGTTTACCCAGGTAAAGCAACTGTCTTTCATGCGGATATTTGATAAAACAAAATCAAAAATTCCCATGGAAAATAAAACTATTTTATTCCCAATTCCACTCCACCGTTTAAAAGTGGAAGTACAATGCTGGGTCAAAGAAGTTTTGGATGAAAAACATCCAGGACAGATTCAACCAAACCAAAGCACCATCTTGGACACTGACCAGCTTATGACAAAGCTCGGTGTCACCCGCCCTACCCTTTCTAAGTGGCGGAAAGAAAAACGAATCCCTTTCATTCAGGTTGGATCAGTGGTTCGGTATGACTTGGACAAGGTATTAGAGGCTTTGGAGACTAACAAAAGGAGGCAAAAATGAATGATTTAAACAACACCTCCTTTTTGAAGACCGAAAATAAGGAACCGTATGAATGGGCCTCGTTTTTAAGGAAAAACGATACAACCACTTGGTTTCATAAAGAGGCTGATCGCCATGCGTCATCCGATTCAAATTTCTTATTCACGGAGGAACTTCAGATTAAATATTTAGAAAATAAGGAGATACACCAAGGAAATCTTATCCTCGCATCCCCCAGGTATCATGGCATTCACCGGGTTTTTACAGTATTGAAGCCTACCAACATTAAGGCATGGTACTATGGTAGGGTTCCTATGTTCCAAAATAGCGAATTAGAGCACAGATTAATTTTGCTCCGGTTTTGTTCTGATGGCCAAGGTTTCCGCCTTTACCTTTTTGATTCAGAAAATCCGACTGGTCCTGGATTGATGGCGAGAATCATTGTCAAGGTTTTGGAAATGCTGAAATCAAGAACCACCACTGTATCAAAACCAAAAGAAAACGGGCCATAGTTCATCCAGAGCGCCCTATCTATTCATTGCATAAATCAACTGTTGCTATTTTCTTAAGCCTCTTACAGGCAAGAAAATTGGCATTTACTTAAACAATTTTACCAATGAAAAAACACCATAAAACCAAGGACAAAGATGCCCAAATACCACCGCTCAAACAGCTATCTCAGAAAGTTCATCAACTTGCTTATCAAGCCAGTTCACTAATCACGGCATATGAGCAGAATAAACCCCGAAAAGTTCAAAATACCTCTGCAATTGCTTTAACTGAGGAAACTATTAAATCTATTCGAATTCAGAAAGGTATTGCAGGACGAATCAATAGCAGGGGCTGCGATGGCCATAATATTGGAACGTATATAGATCCTGTTTCTGGTACCAAAAAATCCATTTGGACTGTGGAATGCGCTACAGGTATCTCCTCTATTGGAACAGCAGAGATTTTGAAAACTATTTTCGATTGGTACGCAAAGATGGGGGAAAGGGTCAGTAAGTATTACCAGAACAACGCAAGTAAGAAGTCCCAGAAATGGAAAGAAAAAGTATTGGGCATTAATAATATTTGTAGAGCATTTGATGACTTTTTTTATTCTTTATTCAAGATATGGAGGGTCTAATCAAATGGAAATAGCAAGAAGATTTCTTCATTTCCCGGTACCAATGCTCATAGATTTCTTAGATCATCCTAAGGAAACGATCAAAGACATCTTTGTTTATTCCGTGTATGCCATGCTAAAGACAGGGCAAATAAAAAGTATTCAACACTTTGAAAAAGAGTATGATACTAGAATAAATGAGGACTTTAAGAAAACAATCCTTACAAAGGGAAAGCAGATTTTTGATTCCTTCAATGGATTTAATTATCCCTATACTGGTATCCATTTACATACCGCACAGAAATTTCTAGATCCAAAAACTGAAATAGAATATATTAGTTTACTTGCCTTTTTAGCACTTAAAAGCATCATTCAAAAAAAAGCTTATCAAAATGCTAAAGACACTATTTTTTTATCGAGAATGGCAGGAAGCCCAGGAAAAACGGATGAAATTCCAAAAAAGATTATACACTGGATGAAGTCTCGAAGCCGAAGAAGTAGAGTCTTCTTGATTTTGGAGCAATCATTTGGACTGGTTCGTGCCTACAAAGCAAGGGGGATTAGTTACTCCTTTACTTTGACTCAAGAAAAACTAGAATTAACCATTTTGAGGAGAAGACCTGAAAACAAAAAGAAGGAAATGGCTTCAAAAAAGCGAATAGCGAAAAAAGCAGCTCAACAAAAACTGCAAAAAATTCATTTAGGTGAAATTTGAATTGTATAGTTTAATGATCGATCAGTCTATTCTTCTAGAGTGACATCTTGCCAGCAAATTAATCTACATCTATAAATAAGAGTTTTAATTAAAAGTAATAAAATAAAAATAATAAATAGTTGGGTTTTCGATCGACATCTATAAGGGATAGAAGCAGCTTAATATAATTTACACCTTGGGTAGTTAGAAGATTAAAGCGAAAGCGTTACTAATAAACAATTTAAATTTATCAGTTACAGGACTCAGTCAGCATTATTCAATATTTAGTTTAAATTTCAATATCATGGCAAAGAAACAAACAGTTCAAATCGGAAATGAAACGGTAAAATTGACAGACAGAGAACTTCTGTTTGCGAACCATTACATCATTTCCAACAATGCGACAGATGCGGCTTTAAAAGCTGGGTATTCAGAAAAATGTGCAGGTCAACAGGGGTTTGAAAACCTGAAAAAACCTGAAATTTTAAGGTATATCCATTTTAAAACAAAACCCATCATGGATCAATTGGGCATCAACCAGGAAAGGGTATTGCGAGAATTGGCGGCCATTGCTTTTTCAGATTTCAAGGAAGTTTTTAACGATGATTGGACCCTAAAGCCTTTAAAGGAAATGGATCCCAATACAACCCCAGCTATAAAAAGCCTAGAGAAAACAGAACGAGGCGTAAAAGTGCATCTGCACGACAAATTATCGGCATTAAATCGACTTTGGGAAATTGTTAAGCCAAATCAGGTGACAAACGATACTGATGAGAATGAATATTTGAATAGTTTGGATAAATTATATTTGAGAAACTAATTGTTAAAAGTTAATTCTCGTAACACTCATATTTTCAATAACATGCTATCGCATACCGATCGGTACCAATCACTACCGATCGGTAATCTCCATGTTAATGTTAATGTAAATGTAAATGTAACTGTAATCATTGCGTTATCGCATACCGATCGGTACCGATCCTGTACTAACTATTACGACAAATTGAATTTCATACCCTTTTGTGGTATCTTTCAAAAAAAAATAGAGAGTGAGAGAGATTGAAAAAATCACTAAAGAGAACAAATTCAGATACGGCAAATTTTTTGGGTATTACAACACGGTATTCGGGATAAATTCTGAGATACCAAGATTACCATTCAAAGTTTACAAATCTCAAGCCAGTGAAACCCTGATACCGGAAGCCATGATTAAGTATAAACAGGTGAAAAACTTGATTTCTGAGTTTTTGGGATGCAGCCAGGGAATATAGTGTCACGTTAAAGGGTTAAATTTTGATCCTGAGAGGTTAAAACCCAGTAATAATACCAACCAAAGTCTGCGAGCATTATGTCTTTAAATAGCTAAGATAAAGCCGAATAAAAGGAAGGTATAACCAATTAAAGAAGCCAATGCGTGGGCGAATGAGACTTTTCTCGCAAAATTAAATGATTATTATTAGAGAAAATGATTTGGAACGAGATAAGAATAATACCTGAATTAAATTTTATGTCAAAATTGATAATGGTAACAGACTTATTTTTGTGTTATACTAACATCCTTTAAAATTAAGGTTTCAATCTTGGAAAGAATTTTAAGTTGAAATTCTATTATAGACTTTAGTTCCGATATTTCTCCTTTTTTTGGTAGTTTTGATTTCATAGCGATATTTTCCATTATTGTATCAATTGCAATCCCTGTTATGTTTTTCGGAAGATGCGCGTAGATTTTGAGGAGAGTCTTACCCTCAATTGTAGTTTTTTCATTTATATTGCTGATAATACATAAAATGTTTAAATCATCTAACCGGCCCAAAGACTGTGGCATTTCCAAATCGAGATTGCAAGTTAAATCTTCGATTTTATAAATACTATCGGGAGCTGAATCAAGAATTTTCTTTAAAAATTTTAAATTACTCACAAATTTTTGTTGCTAAGTAAAGTACTTAAAAAAAAAGCTTTTTGAGCTTCAACTTTCGGTAGAACCTCTAAAATGAAATAGAAAATACATGCAGCGATTAAGGAATAAATTATATTTTCCGAAACCATCCACACTTTAAACCAAAAATCAGAAATAATTATTTTTGGAGCGAAATGGTTTAAATAAAGCAAAACCAACGAAAATATAAATAGTAAAATTACCCATCTATTCAAATTAGAGAAAAATAAACTAAACCTAGCAGATATTTTTATGTCATTTTTTGAATTTGTCATTAATTTATTGGTAAATGATTGTGAATTTGGATGACTTTTTCTTCGATAAAACTTCTGCCCTTTCATATTCGCTAAATTAAAACATTTAGATTTAACCTGTCCAAAAAAACAGCCTAGTACCGAAGCTTTCCGATTTATCCCGTTTTTTTTTGTATCATTACCCTGAATTAGACAGGTCATCAAAACCTGAATTTCCTTTTTTTTGGTAAAAGGTAAATTAACGTACAATCCTAATGCTTATTATATTCGATGAGTTTTCAAAAAATCCTGGACAAATACAGAAAAATTGCTTTTTCAGAACAAGACAAAGGAGCCCGTTTCGAACGCTTGATGCAAGCTTATTTAAGAACTGATCCGAAATACGCATTTAAATTCAAAAACGTCTGGTTATGGAATGAATTTCCGGGAAAGCTTGATTTAGGTGGCGGGGACACCGGTATTGATTTAGTCGCTCTCACCCATGAGGGGGATTATTGGGCGGTCCAATGCAAGTGCTTTCAGGAAAATTCGACCATCAACAAGCCGGCAGTTGATAGTTTTCTGTCTACCTCCAGCCGGGAATTCAAAAATGAACAATTTCAAACAACCCGGTTTGCCCAACGGCTTTGGATTTCGACAACCAATAACTGGGGGACAAATGCCGAACAGGCCATTAAGAACCAAAACCCTCCCGTCACACGGATCAATCTGTTCAATTTGATGGATTCTCCCGTGGATTGGGAACAACTCGAAAATGGCGTTCACGGAGAACAGGCCCGCACCCCTAAAAAATCGCTTCGTCCCCATCAGACAGAAGCCCTGGAAAAAGCCCATGCACATTTTCAGCAGCAAGATCGGGGAAAGCTTATTATGGCCTGCGGTACCGGTAAAACATTCACTTCACTACGCATAGCAGAACATGAAACGGATGGAAAAGGCTTGATACTTTTCCTCGTCCCTTCCATTGCTTTATTGGGCCAAACGCTTCGTGAATGGAGTGCAGATGCCAATGAACCCATCAATGCCATTGCCATCTGCTCAGATCCGGATATCACCAAACAAAAAAGCAAAAACCAAGATACAGATTCTTTCAGCGTAGTGGATCTTGCTTTTCCGGCATCTACAGATTCAAATTTTATTTTACACCAGTTTGAGCAGATCAAGAAAAATGAGCGGCCGGGAATGACGGTGGTATTCTCTACTTACCAATCCATTGAAGTGATTGCCCGGGCACAACAGGTCTTGCTTAAAAATGGCTTTCCTGAATTTGATCTCATCATTTGTGATGAGGCCCACAGAACCACGGGGGTATCCCTGGCGGGGGAAGATGAATCAGCATTTACCAAGGTACATGATGCCGATTTTATCAAGGCACAAAGGCGTTTATACATGACAGCCACCCCTCGGCTATATGACGACAACACCAAAAGCAAGGCAGCCCAGGTAGAGGCCATTTTATGCTCCATGGATGATCCGGCCTTGTATGGTGAAGAAATATATCGGATTGGGTTTGGTGAAGCTGTAGAAAGGGATTTACTGACTGATTATAAGGTTCTGATCCTTACATTGAACGATAAAGATGTTCCTCCTGCTGTACAGCGCATGATTGCCGACAAGGAAACAGAAATCACCACGGATGATGCATCCAAACTGATAGGCTGCATAAATGCGCTCAGTAAACAATTTTTGGGCGATGATGGCAGTACCCGGGAAGCGGATCCCGAACCCATGAAACGTGCAGTTGCTTTTTGTTCCAATATTGCCACTTCTAAAAAAATCACCGCTACCTACAACACGGCCACAGATGCCTATTTAGGTTCATTACCTGCCGAAAAAAAGGAAAAAATGGTAAGTGTAGCCTCCAAACACATGGATGGAACTATGGCTGCACCGGAGCGGGATCAAATGCTCGCCTGGCTAAAAGAAGAAACCGAAGACAATGAATGCCGCATCATTACCAATGTACGGGTGCTCAGTGAAGGGGTAGACGTACCCGGATTGGATTCTGTATTGTTCCTATCTGCAAGAAACTCCCAGGTGGATGTCGTACAATCGGTTGGTCGGGTAATGCGCAGGGCTCCTGGGAAAAAATACGGATACATTGTCATACCAGTGGTTGTACCTTCAGATGTAGAAGCAGACAAAGCACTTGACGACAACGAACGCTACAAAGTGGTTTGGACGGTGCTGAATGCACTTCGTGCCCATGACGATCGCTTCAATGCTACGGTGAACAAACTTGAGTTAAATAAGAAAAAGCCCAACAACATCCTGGTTGGACGTCCTGAATATTCCTTTGATGAAGATGGAAATCCTTTTGCGTGGAATGAAGATGAAGAATCCATAGAATCCTCAAAAGACATCAACCGCCAGATGGCCTTGCAATTTGAACAATTGCAATCGGTGGTGTTTGCACGCATGGTACAAAAAGTGGGGGACCGCAGGTACTGGGAACAATGGGCAAAAGATGTTGCCCAGATTGCAGACAGGCAAATTGAACGTATCAAACACCTCATTGAAACCAAAACCGATCAACGCAAGGCATTTGACAATTTTCTGGCCGGATTGCAGAAAAATATCAATCCCAGCATTTCTGAATTGCAGGCAATTGACATGTTGGCCCAACACATCATTACCAAACCAATTTTTGAAGCTCTTTTTGAAGGCTATTCCTTTGTGAAAAGCAATGCCGTTTCCACGGCCATGCAGGGAATGCTGGACGCCCTGGAAGGCAAATCGGTAGCTGAAGAATCGGAAACCCTGCAGAAATTTTACCAGTCGGTACGTAAACGTGCAGAAGGCATCGACAATGCAGAAGGCAAACAGCGCATCATTATTGAATTGTATGACAAATTCTTTAAAACAGCCTTCCCGAAAATGGTCGAACAGCTGGGTATTGTCTATACGCCTGTGGAGGTGGTTGATTTCATCATTCACTCGGTAAATGATGTATTGAAAAAGGAATTTGGACGCAGCATTTCAGATGAAAACATTCACATTCTCGACCCCTTTACCGGAACGGGAACCTTCATTACCCGATTGCTGCAGAGTGGTCTGATTGATGCAAAAGACCTCCCGCGTAAATTCAAGAATGAACTTCACGCTAATGAAATTGTCCTTTTGGCCTACTACATAGCCGCTGTAAACATCGAAAATGCCTATCACGACCAACTTGCTGGGACCCTGAGCGAAGTCGAAGGGAGCCAATACGAACCTTTTGAAGGCATTGTACTGACCGATACTTTTCAACTAGGTGAAACAGACGAAAGCCAAAAGCTCTTCTCTGAAATGTTTCCCCAGAACTCCGCAAGAGTTGCTCGGCAAAAGAAAGCGCCTTTGCGGGTGATTATTGGAAATCCTCCTTATTCGGTTGGACAAACTTCGGCAAATGATAATGCTCAAAATCAGAGATACCCGAAGCTAGAGGCTAGAATATCGGCTACTTATCAGGCCAGAGACTCGGGGACTGGGAAAAGAGCACTCTATGATACCTATGTCAAGGCGTTTCGATGGGCTTCAGATCGTTTAATTTCAGATGATGGAGGGATTATTTCTTTTGTGACCAATTCCAATTGGATTGATGGAAATGCAATGGTTGGTTTCCGGAAATGTTTTGAGGAAGAGTTTTCCAGTATTTGGATTTTTGATCTTAGGGGCAACCAACGAACTAGTGGTGAATTGAGCCGTAAGGAAGGTGGGAAAATTTTCGGATCGGGTTCACGAACACCAATTTCAATTGTCCTATTGGTAAAAAAGCCTCAAATCATTAGCAAAAATGCAACCATCCATTACCACGATATTGGGGATTACCTTAGTAGAGAGGAGAAGCTAAATGTTATACAAAAATTTCGTTCAGTATCTAATGAACAGTTGAAATGGAAAATTTTAAAACCAAACGAATATGGTGATTGGCTAAGTCAAAGAAATGAGTTTTTTAGTTCCCTAGTTGCTTTGGGAGATAAGAAAAGTGAGAAAAATACATCCTTTTTCAGTGATCGATTTTCTTTCGGTGTCCTTTCGAGTAGAGATAGCTGGGTTTGGAATTTCAGTCAAATTAGGGTAGATCAAAATACAAAGAATACAATCGCCTTTTATAATGAAGAGCGTTTAAGGTTTAATAAAGCTAAGGAGGAAAATCCAAACCTTCTCTCAAAAGAGTTTATAAAATTTGATTCAACAAAAATCACTTGGGATACAAGAAAGCTTCAGGGCGGAATAAACAAAAACCATAAAATTGAGCACCATCCTTCTAATATAAGATTCGGCATCTATAGACCTTTCTGTAAGCAATTTTATTACTTTGATAAGGAATTGAATCACTCACTTTTTTATCAGAAGAAATTTTTCCCATTAAAAGACATCAGAAATAGTGTGATAGTACTCCCCAATACTGGCGGTTCAAGAGACTTTTCCTCGTTAATCGTAAAGGAAATCCCAGACCTGCACTTAATTGGTGACTGCCTTTGTTTTCCACTTTATGTTTATGAAAAAACAGAAAAGCAAAATCCAAGCCTGTTTGATGCAGCAGGGGAAAGTGAATACATTCGCAGGGATGGCGTTTCTGATTTTATCTTGGAGCGGGCCAAAAAGGTCTATGGCAAAAACGTAGGCAAGGAAGATATTTTCTTCTATGTGTATGGAATCTTGCATAGTCCGGATTACCGGACCGCCTTTGCCAATGATTTGAAGAAAATGCTGCCCCGCATTCCTCTGGTAGAAGATGTTCGGGATTTTTGGAAGTTTAGCAAAGCCGGCCGGGCATTGGCCGATTTGCATATCAATTATGAAGTTGTACCACCTTATGAAGGTGTGGAAGTAAGTGGAGCGGATTCCGGTTTCTACAGAGTAGAAAAAATGCGATTTCCCAAGAAAGGCCAAAAGGATTCCATTATTTACAACAGCAAAGTTGTTATTCGTAACATCCCTGAAAAAGCCTATGAATATGTAGTCAACGGCAAATCGGCCATTGAATGGATCATGGAACGCTACCAGGTAAAAACCGACAAAGCCAGCGGCATCAAAAACGACCCTAATGATTGGGCAGAAGAAGTCGGTAATCAACGCTATATCCTGGATCTGTTACTCAGCATTATCAATGTGAGTGTGCAGACTGTGGAGATTGTGGAGGGGTTGCCTAGATTAGAGTTTAATACGTAATTGAGTCAGATGCTTCGATCCAAAAAAGATTTTCAAGAACGAAATTTGCACAGACAAGCTGTTTTGGAACAGAAAAGCAGAAGTGAGGATGATTTTGAAAAATACATTACCTTCATTTCCTCCGGTGCATTGGCTATTACCGTAACCTTTATAGACAAATTGAGTCCATTGGACCAATCGGTTTTTGTTTGGGTAGTTTTGTCAGGTTGGTTTTTCCTGGCGACTACGCTATTTCTGAATTTGATATCTCATTACCTTTCAAGTCGATACAATGAAAAAACGATCCAGGAAATTGATGAAAATATCTCAACTTTGCATTTGATAAAGAATATTGATCGACGAAACAAAATAATTTCCCGGGTGAATATCAGTTCAATTATTTTGCTTGGGATAGGTATTTTTTGCATTTTGATTTTCACTGGAATAAACGCATATCATCATGGCTAAAAAAAATAATCCAACACCGACTACTCGACCGTCCTCCCCAAGCAAAGAACAAAAAGGAAGAACCATACCAACGCCAGTTAGTCGCCCCAAGCCTCCGTCGAAAAAGTAGATTACAGCATGGAACATTTAAACATAAAAGCGAAAACTTTAATCATAACCGCAAATCCAGTGAACCGCCGTATACGTGACCCGTACCTTCGGTGGTGTGAGAACCTCAACCTGAGCCATTTGGCTAAGTTCGGGCTCAATTTTATACCCGTGCTTTCTTTTTGTCTGTTCGTTGGGGCATCAATACTCTTTGGTAAGTTTTGGCTTGTGCGGCTGCTTTAAGCGACTTGCCAATGTGTATGGATGCGTAGGTTTGGGCTACTTTTCATATCGTACTCTTATTTTGTCCTTGTAGTCCTCAATTTTGTGTTTCGCTAATCTGCCATAGGAAGATTTTATCAAACCAATAATAATTACAGTAATGAAAACGCTTATTCCTATACGATAAATCCATTGTTTTGTAGGACTTGTCTCATTGTCAATACCATCAATCAGATGATTCTTAACAAAATTCCAATCGGCATCTTGACAAGCAAAGCATAAAATAATTACAATTAAAAGAATAAATGCAATTGGGATATAATACATTAATGCTGGTTTCTTAAACTTCCTGATTTCCTTTTCTTCATGAAGAGCATATTTTTCCTTTTTGAGTCTTTCAATTTCGCTGTCTTTTTGACCAATGATTGATTCCTTAGATTCGTTATGCTCTTCAAGTTTTTGAATTCTTTCATTACTTGTCTGGGCTAACTCTTCTTGCTTACTTTCGAGTTCTTTAAGTCGTTTTTCTAAAATACTTTCTGAAACTTCCACTGTAATTTTGAAAACTTCCTCTGAATCATTGGTTTTATGGATAATTTTATCAAATCCTTGAGAAACCAATTGTTCAAAGATATACGACTGTTGCTCAAAACTTGAAGTAACCTCTGAGATTCCTGCTAAAACGTAGTGAATGTTTTGGCTACTAATTTGCTTCTCAGGAATTGGCAAGTTTAGGAAGCTGACAAAACTTTTAAAATCATCTATGGTCCGGGTTTGATATCTGAGCAATAAACTCATCCATTGACTTGGCATAATTACCAAAGGGGTTCTATTACCTCTCTGAAAATCCCATCTCCTCAAAGATTGATCTGTCGAAAGGAAATAATGTTTGGTGTCAAAAATGCTATTGTTTTTAGGACCTCGAATTTTTTCAAGAAGTATTATATTTTTCGCGTCAAACTCAAGGCCGTTATAATTAGCTGAATTTGAATCATATGACTTATGAGTGTTTATTGAAGAGGTGTAATCGAGTATAGTTTCTGATATTTCCTTTTCATCTTCTTTTAGAACATTTTTGTAATCAACATCAATACTCATATTTGATGCAAATGCTTTATAGTTTGCAATAATACCTGCTTTGAAAAGTTCTAAAGAGTGATTATGCTTACCAATTCGCCAGAGGTAATAGTAATTATAAATATCCTTTAACTTGGAAAAATAGGGATGGTTAAACAGACTTGGATTTACATCATTTTTAAACGATTTGTTCCCAATACGTTTGATGTAGTAATCAATTGTGGCGTTAAATTCTTTGTCCGTGTATTTTGAAATGACAAGTTTTGTATTGGTTTCTTGAAAGCGTTTTAGGAACGTCATAGAACGTTTCTTCCTTTCCTCCCCATTGATTGCAAGTGCTCTGAAAATTACATTGGTGTCAAGATAAAAGACTTTATTTTTTAAATTATTGAGTTCAAACCCTTGCTTTGAATGATTGGAAATAAGACAATATTCGATTGCGAAACTTGCAATATCAAAGACTGACTTATTCTTACCCTCATTATCCCATCTTAGAAAATTATTTATTGTTTCTCTTTCCTTCAGACTATAGTTGTGAGAATCTACATTGATTAGAGCTTCAATAGAACTGTTTTTATCAATGAGCTTTTTAAAGCTCTCAACATTGCTCGATAAGATGTCATAAAGGAAACGGTAAATTAAATCTTTTAACTCAGTGATAGAAGTGTGAACTTCATTTTCATTAATGTAAAGGTCAATGTAGTATTCAATGGTATTTTCATCAATTTTGGATTGTATTTGTGTCTTTCGTTTTTCCGTAAGACTCAAAACTTGATTGTTTTCGGCAGTATTGACTAAAAAAGAATCTTGCTTTTCTGATGAGACTACTTCCTGTATTTCTGCCTCATCAATATGTAAGTTGTAGTTGTCAAAAATAAAGTCAATTAAATCATGAAAGCTCACAGAATCCCTTTCCATCGCAAACAACCCAGTTTCAATTATTTTTCTTAGGGTAGTTTTGCTCGAAACAAGATAATTGTTGTCAGCATAAAGCACTGCGGACAATCTAAATAACTGATTTTTACTTTTAGGATTCATAAACTTTGTATTTGTGTCTCATTCTGCAGTGTCCTTTATTTAATTCACATTAATAGCTTGTTGAGCGGTGGCAGAAAACAGCTTTTCTGGTTTTTCAAGTGTTAGGTTTTGTGTCGGCAAAAACCAAATGAACTGTTTGTGAGGTCGGCTTTTTTTCAGCACGGCATACAACGGTCTCGAATTTGGCTCGTTGCGTGTCGGAAGGTACTGATATTTCATGTCACACGGTAGCCGAAGCTTTTGGTTCTGGTTTTTTCTTTATCGGGCACCGCCGAATCCAAAAAAATCCGCGGTGCCCGATGGGCCGCACCTGCATTCCGGTCATGCGATGTGCCAGCAATGAGCTATATTCATTGTTCTATACAGTGCTTTCCACTTTTTTGATTAATTATTTAAAGCTGTCTGTTTCGGTTAATTTTTCAATTGTTTGGTCTTTTTCCAAAATAGTCTTTTTTAAATCTAGAATAGTTTCATTTGCATCAGAATTTGTCTTTTTTAATTGTTGTACTTCTTCTCTGATTTCAACCGATATACTTCTATTAGTACCTTTCTCGATTAGAGCACCTAACCAACCGGCAAAAGCCAATACTCCAAAAACGATACTTATTAAGACAGCAATTTGTTTGATTGGTAAATTTCCCAAAAGATTGAAAAGTTTCTTCAATGTTATGTCCTCCAATTGGACTGTGTTATTTCTAAGCCTTATTATTTCTGCGTCTTGTTTTTTTACTTCTTGAAAATTTTCATTAGCAATCCGAATGGCTTCTTCTAATTGATTGAGTATTTGTTTGATTTCCTGTTGGGATCCTCGATATTTATTTTTGTAAACTGCTTCTGATTCTATTTCAGCATCTTCTTTTATCGTTGAATACTCCTCAATTTGCTCAATAAAAGTGTCCATAAATCTGGATGCATGTTTTCGTGCAGTTTCAAAAACATTAATCTTTTCGGATTCAATGTTAGAATCAAATCTAATTTGACTTATTTTGAGCCATCTTGAATCGAGAAAACCAAATATAGCTTTTAAATCTTCCTCGACAGTTCCCTGCCAAACCTTGGATTCAAAACCTGGTTTGTATATTTCGGATTTTCGCTTTTCTAAAATGGCTATTGCCTTGTTTTTTGGAACTTTGAGATTCATTTTCTGTGGTCTTTAGATTGGGTTGTCAGCATTGTGTAGAACGATTAATATAAAATGCGTTTTCTATGCATTTTTTATTGTGTTAGGTTTAGTTTTTACTTATCATCATTCATCAGGTATATCAATTTGCCATTCCGCCATATCTATCCCAGAAATTGAAGACCTTAGAGAATAGGTTGCAGTTTGAATTTCTATCCGTCCATTTAATTTCCAATCAAACCCAATTAGCTGTCCGTACCTAATAATTTCAAACATCAATTTTTCTCTAGAAGAACAGTTAATTTCTTTGAATCCCAATCTTTTTCATATTTTACTTCCAAATCTGCACAATCCAACTTTATCAAAACTCGATTTCTTGTATGGGAGTTGCGTGTATACGGACTATGTGGTCGACTCGACTCACGTTCTTTCGTAGGACAAATTAAGTATTTCGGATAAGGAATCAAGCAGTAATACCTCATTTTTGATGGAAATCGCCAGGATACGGCTATAAATCGCTGGGATGCCGGAACGGCTATTTTCTTACAGGACCTGAATCATCCGCAAAGGGTGTCTGAAAGGAGTAAACAAATAGATATCGGTACTCTCCATTTTTTAATGGATTGATTCAGTTGGTTTAAGATGTATTCCCTGAATATCGATATTAGTCTTTTTTTGCTAGCCATTCTGTGTTTTAAAAAGTTAACTGAGAGCGTTCGCGTTCCTTCTTGATCAAAAGTTAACACCCCAATTGACACCCCATCAAAAAACAAAAACCCTAACTACCTTATTTAAAGTTAGTTAGGGTGTAAGGGTGTGGAGCTGGCGGGAGTCGAACCCGCGTCCAGATAGGGAAACAC
>TARA_R110002050_G_scaffold303_10_pt1 | contig 20228 bp, 19 predicted proteins | sample TARA_R110002050 | Tara Oceans TARA_R110002050 (sample SAMEA4396988) | marine metagenome | biome: Polar Biome; feature: [DCM] deep chlorophyll maximum layer (ENVO:01000326); material: water (ENVO:00002006), including particulate matter (ENVO:01000060) such as... | depth 25 m
TACGTCTGCCTTGCAAGCTTCCCAGAAAATGTAGAAAAGTCTATTTGCCTCTCGAAAGTCTGGCTTCCCAACATCAATCTTGGACCACTGCAGGTACATATAATGAGTACCAGTAATATAAGTAGACTTACCTTTGTTATAATACCAAAAACCTTGTTCTCTTTTATTAAATTCATTCTCTATATAATTTATGTATTTACTTTTAAAGTCTTGAGGATATTCTTTCCAATCAAATATAGTTTTAATTCTATTTAACTCTTTAGGATATTCTGTCACTTCCCACTTGTCACTTTTAAACTTATGAACTTGTTTAGGTTGTTGGGGTAAAGCTATCCTAAGATTTTGTATCTCGTATATCTCACCTATCATACCGGTTTTAGATATAACAACAACGTCATGTTCTTTATTATATCCATATTTCCATTTTTTAGACTTGTTAAGTCTTTTAATGGTGTTTATTTTAATAGGTCTTACGACCTCATATAAGCTTTGCTTGTACATTACTTAGATCTTTTTTCTGCAAAACCTCCAAAACTTTCTTCTTGTTGAGCTTCTTTAGTTTTACCATCTAGCATATTCTGTTCGTCTTCTATACGATTAAGTATTTCAAAAGCATCAAATATAGCTAGTTTTTTAGTTGCAGCAGCGTTCTTAAGTCTATCTGCAGTTATATCATCGCCTGAATCAACTATAGCTTCTTTAGCTACTTTAACTAATTCCTCAACAGCTTTGTAACCAGCTTGGATTATATTCTTTTTCCTTTCCTTGATATTCATATTTAATTTCAATAAATTTATTGTTTAATCGATAAAACCTTTCATCATCAATAATAAACTCGTATTCACCTGCAGGATTATAACCTACTAACTCTCCTTCTTTAAAACTACCATCTGAATACTTTACAATACCTATTTGCTTTGCTTCGTTACCATACTCGTTTTGTATTGGTTTTATAAAACTATAACCTGGCAACGCGTGCCATTTAGTTATTTTTTTATATGCAAAAACTTGATCAACACTTACTTTGTATAAATTCTCTGATATATAACTACCTGAGTTTTTTTCTTGACCTCTAGCATTATGCCATCTTCTAAAAACGTTGTGATGTACTATTATCTCGTCTCCTTCTTTTACTGGTCCTGTAAACCCAGAAGGTAAACCCACAATGATAGCTTGTCGGCTAACGTTTTTATGGTTAAATATTTCTGAGTTTAAAATAAGTTCTTTGTCACCTACTTTTTTAGTATTGTTATACCGCTTTGCTTTAGGTTTTATTAAAAAATAAAACATTCCTTTCATTAGTACTCGAGATTATATTCCACAGATATAGCCATGTTTTTATTAAAATCTTTCCAAGGCATTACGTCGTCTTTTTTTGATATAAAAACACTATACTTATCATCGTTTTCAATAATATCACATATAGTGTGACCTCCATATACTTCTTGGCCAACAGAATAATGCATGGCTTCGTTTTTATAATCTCTACCTATGCTAATTTTTCTTATTAATTTCGCCATCTTTTTTCATTGTTATTGAGCCATCAGCGATGTCAATATGTACATCTCCGTATTTCTCTTTTAATTGTAATTGATTTTTCTGTAGATCACCTCTGAAATTTAAAATACCACTAAGCATTTGTGCTTTTTGAACCTCTAAACCTCCTATGTCGATCTGTAAACTGTTAATTGCTTTTACTAAACCTTGTAAGTTTAGTAATTCTTCTTCTGTTATCTTTTTAGATAATTTTTTAATCTTTGCCATAATTTATATTTAATTTAATTTTATTTTTGCTATACACGTTTCAATTATATTATCACGCAATTGTCACGCTTTTTACTATTTTTTCTCTTTTGGTTTTCTACTATCTATAAACCAATTTTTATATACCTCTCTTTTTTTACATATATAATCAAAGTATTGATCTACTTTTTCTTTCCAATTATCATCTACTGCAGGGTTAATAATACCTGATTTAGGACTAGAAAACGCTTGGTTCACCCACTCCTTAATATGATGTTGGTTAGTAAACAAATGATTGTTTATACAATAAAAAGATCCTTGCTGTATATTATTCCAAACATCAATTGGCGATATTGTTTTACCTAACATTGCAGCGTAGATAGCGCTTTCACTAATATGAGTAGTGTATACGTGTTTTGCTTTCTGCATATAGTAATACATGTCAACATCTCTTGGTAATATATTGTCTTCTCCAAAGAAATCTTTTAGCTCACCAACAATTTGATGTGTTGTTATTGGATGTGGTTTAAAGTTTATATTGTTACCGTGTGAGTTAGATATGTTTTTCATTCTATTTAAACACACGTTAGTTTTAACTTTATTTGAACCAGGCAATACAACTAAAAAATCTTTAGCTGGGTTTTTATCAAACTTTTCTTTTCTATTTTGATACTTATTAGCATGCTTGTTTGTTATGTTACTAACAAAATAAGAAGCCCAGTCTTTCACGTCTTTAACATTGTCAGCATAAGCATCTAACATTTGCTCATTTCTAAGCTTAACGTTTAGCGGTTGTATGTAAAAACAAGTAGCAAACTCTGTATAAGCTAATGTTTTAAAGTAGGGCATTTCTTCAGCTAGAACATCGTAGCTATACTCTATACCTCTTTCACTTGCTTTTCTAATCACATAACCTTCTACTGCTTCAAGATCATATAATTTTTTATTCTTTTTTAAAGGTCCTATTCTTTTATCTAGTTCCTTTCTATTGAACATTTCCATATTATTAAATTTAATTGTTATTAGTATATATATTATTACATATTTTTACCGCTTTCTACATTTTTACTGATAGTTAATATCAAATCGCTCTGTAGAGTAGTCTTTTTTATACGTGCTGTACCAAGACGTTTGTGTTTCCATAACTGTTACTGTTGTGAATGTAGTTGTAGTGGTAGTGCTCGTATTAAACGTAGTAGTCGTAGTGGTACTTATTATTTGAGTAGTTGTTGTTGATGTACTAGTGTTATAAATTGTATTAGTTGCTTTACTAGTTCCATATAAAGTTGTTGTTGCTTTTTGTGTTTGTACTACTGTAATAAATACCGTTAGTGTATTAGTACTTGTGTTAAACTCTGTATTCGTTGCTTTGTTTGTTTGAACCTCAGTGCTTGTTGAAACAACAGTTTCGTAAGCAGTTGTGAATACAGTACTTGTTGCAGTACTAGTATTAAACTCTGTTGTAGTATTTGTGGTTGTGTTAAACGTTGTTGTAGTATTTGTACTAGTGTTATAAATTGTAGCTGTAGCTTTTGTTGTAGCCCAAACTGTATTAAAAGTAGTAGTGGTTGCTGTGGTTGTGTTAAAAGTTGTCGTGGTGTCGGTACTTGTATTAAATTGTGTGTTAGTAGCTTTACTAGTTTGAACCTCAGTACTAGTAGTTACATTTGTCTCGTACTCTGTTGTAAAAGTAGTTTGAGTGTTTGTACTTGTGTTGAATACAGTATTAGTAGACTTAGTAGTTTGGACCTCAGTAGTTGTTGCTTTAATGGTTATTGTGCTTGTGTTAAATATAGTAGTTCTACTAGTTTCAAAATTAGTTGTATACTCTGTACTTGTGCTAGTTGTTGTGTTAAACACCGTGCTTGTGGCTTTGCTTGTTGCTACCTCAGTAGTTGTTGCCGTGCTTGTGTTAAATACAGTACTTGTTGATTTACTTGTTTGAACCTCTGTATTTGTAGCTTTACTAGTAATTGTGCTTGTGTTAAAAGTAGTTACTGTGTTAGTACTTGTGTTAAATGTTGTTGTGGTATTGGTTGACGTATTAAATGTAGTTGTTGTAGCTTTTGTTGTTGCCCAAGCTGTACCAAACTCTGTTGTAGTAGATGTAGCAGTATTAAATGTAGTGGTTGTGTTAGTGCTAGTGTTAAACTCAGTACTTGTGTTTTTAGTTGTATTAAATGTAGTGCTTGTGCCTATTGTAGTAATAGTAGCAGTGTTAAACACAGTAGAAGTTCCTTTTGTTGTTTGTACAATGGTATTTGTTGCTTTTGTAGTAGCTACAATGGTATTTGTTGATTTACTCGTTTGTACAGTAGTAGTCGTAGCGGTGTTAAATGTTGTTGTGGTGCTAGTAGAAGTATTAAATGTAGTTGTAGTATTTGTACTAGTATTGTACACTGTGTTCGTTGACTTAGTAGTTGCAACAACAGTATTTGTATTTCGTGACGTAGCAACAACAGTTGTTGTAGCGGTTGAAGTATTGTATTCAGTAGACGTACTAGTATTAAATGTAGTGGTTGTATTGGTAGCAGTGTTAAAAGTAGTAACAGTATTAGTAGACGTATTAAATACAGTACTAGTTGATTTTGACGTGCTAACTTCAGTACTAGTAGCTTTGTTTGTTTGAACTACAGTTGCTGTTGATACTACCGTTTCTACCGTTGTTGTTGTAGCAGTATTAAAAGTGGTAACAGTATTGGTACTAGTATTAAACAAAGTAGTAGTGTTTGTGCTAGTGTTATAAACCGTATTAGTAGATTTATTAGTTTGAATATGTGTACTTCTACCGCTTTGTGTTTGTACTACAGTTGCTGTTGCCTTACTTGTTTGTACAGTAGTAGTTGTTGAAGTATTAAATGTAGTAGTCGTATTAGTACTAGTGTTAAATGTAGTAGTAGTATTCGTGCTAGTATTAAATATTGTAGTTGTAGATTTACTCGTTGCAACTACCGTGTTTGTATTTTTACTTGTTGCTACTACTGTGTTTGTATTTTTAGATGTCGAAACTACTGTTGAAGTAGCCGTGTTAAATGTAGTGGTTGTATTAGTACTAGTATTATAAACAGTCGTTGTATTAGTACTTGTATTAAAAGTCGTAGTTGTTGACTTAGTTGTTGACACTACGGTTGCTGTTAATTTCGATGTAGTATAAATCGTGTTAGTAGATTTTGATGTACTAACCTCTGTTGTTGTGGCCGTGTTGAATGTTGTTGTTGTATTCTTGTTAGTGCTCCAAGTAGTAGTTGTATTTTTTGTTGTATTGTATACTGTGTTTGTACTTCTGTTTGTATTATAAGTAGTCGTAGTACTCTTTGTAGTTTCAACAGTAGTAGATGTGCTAGTATTGAAAGTAGTTGTAGTATTAGTACTAGTGTTGAAAGTTGTAGTGGTTGCTGTTTGCGTATTATAAATAGTATTGGTGTTCTTATTGGTTGATACAACAGTGTTGGTATTTTTACTAGTTGACACGACAGTATTTGTGTTCTTACTAGTTGCGACAGTTGTTGACGTGCTAGTGTTAAAAGTAGTAGTTGTGTTAGTGCTTGTATTAAATGTTGTAACAGTATTTGTCGAGGTGTTATACGTTGTGGTAGTATTTTTATTAGTAAGTACTACGGTGTTAGTATTTTTACTAGTCTCAAATGTTGTAGTTGTGCTTTTAGTTGTTTCAAACGTTGTAGTTGTACTTGTGTTAAAAGTCGTAGTTGTATTAGTTGAAGTATTAAAAGTAGTTACAGTGTTTGTAGCTGTATTATATACGGTTGTTGTACTCTTATTTGTCTGTACTATTGTATTTGTATTCTTACTAGTTTCAAAAGTAGTAGTTGTACTTTTACTTGTTGAAACAACTGTTACGGTTGCCGTATTAAACGTGGTAGTAGTATTGGTTGACGTATTAAAAGTTGTAGTGGTATTTGTAGCGGTATTGTATACAGTATTTGTATTTTTGTTAGTTGAAACAACTGTGTTGGTATTTTTGCTAGTTTCAAAAGTAGTCGTAGTATTTTTGCTAGTTGATACAGTAGTATTAGTTGATGTATTATAAGTAGTTGTAGTATTAGTAGCTGTATTGTAAGTAGTCGTAGTATTAGTAGACGTGTTAAATGTTGTCGTAGTGTTAGTCGACGTGTTGAAAGTGGTTGTAGTGTTAGTACTAGTATTAAACTCTGTTGTTTTATTAGTATTATATTGAGTTGTTGTTGCAGTCTGAGTATTATATGCCGTGTTAGTATTCTTGCTAGTTGACACAGTGGTTGTTCTATTCGTTGATACAACTGTAGCTGTAGCTTTTGTTGTCGAAACAACTGTAACTGTAGCAGTATTAAACGTTGTGGTTGTTGCCGTTGTTGTATTAAACGTTGTAGTTGTGTTTGTACTAGTATTGAAATTTGTTTGAGTAGCTGTTGTTGTATTAAACTCAGTAGTTCTATTAGTAGTAAACTCAGTTGTAGTAGCTGTGACTGTATTGTATTGCGTGTTTGTAGCTCTAGTTGTTGCCACAACAGTATTAGTTGATCTTGTTGTTGCTGTAGAAGTATTAAACGTAGTTGTTGTTGAGAAATAAGTGTTAGTAGATCTACTTGTTAACGTAGACTTTGTCGTGTTAAATGTAGTTGTTGTACCTTTTTCTGTTTGAACAACTGTAGATGTAGCTCTGCTTGTCGATACCGTTGTGTTTCTGCTTGTAGAAACGGTTGTAGAAGTTGCTCTTGATGTAGATATTGTTGTTGATCTACTAGTTAAAGTATTAGTACTAGTGTTGTATACTGTTGTTGTAGACTTTGTAGTGTTATATACAGTATTAGTACTTCGAGCTGTATTATATGTAGTTGTTGTTGATCTTGTTGTTGAAACAACAGTGGATGTGCTTCTAGTTGTTGCCCATTTAGTTAATGTTGATGTGTTGTATATTGTTTCTGTAGTTCTTTCTTCTTGTGTAGATCTTTCAGTTAATGTATTTGTGCTGGTATTAAAAACAGTACTGGTAGTATACGTTGTTGTTGTACTTCTACTTTCAACAGTAGATGTACTTGTGTTATACACAGTACTAGTAGTATAAGTTGTTTGTGTTGCTCTAAAAGTATTAGTAAGTGTACTGGTATTATATACAGTAGTAGTTGAATATGTAGTAGTCGTACTTCTTTGTTCTGTAGTATTTTTATTAGTTGATACAGTTTCATTAGTAGATCTTGAAGTTGACGTAGTTCTTTGCTCTATAGTATTTTTACTTGTTGCAACAGTAGTACTGGTCAATCTAGAGGTAAGTGTTGATCTTGACGTAGCGGTTGAAAAAGCTGTACTAGTAGTATAAGTTGTTGTTGTAGACTTACTAGTCTGAACAACTGTTGAAGTACTAGTATTGTAAACCGTGGTTGTTGTAGTGTTAAATACTGTACTTGTGTTTCTCTGAGTTACAGTAGATCTTTGTTCAATAGTGTTTCTACTAGTTGTTGTACTTCTTTGTTCCGTGGTAGTAGTACTAGTATTAAATGTAGTTGTAGTATTTGTATTTGTACTTGTACTTCGTTGTTCTGAAGTAGTTTTTGAAGTAATTATAACTGTACTTCTCGATGTTGTATAGAATGTACTAGTTGCTGTATTATATACTGTCGTGGTGTTATATGTTGTAGTTGTATTTCTTTGCTCTGATGTGTTCCTACTAGTTGCCCAAGTTGTAGTTGTTGATCTAGTGGTTGCTGTATTTCTTGTTTTTAATGTAGATCTTGATACAACACTATTTGTTTGTGTACTTGTGTTGTAAGTTGTAGAAAAAGTATGTATGGTACTTGTAGATGTTGAATATATGGTTGTTGTGGTGTAATTTGTTGTAGTGTTTTTTGATGTTCCAACCACGGTAGTAGTACTCGTACTTCTTGACTCTGTAGTGTTTCTAGAAGTACTGAACGATGTAGAGGTATTAAATGTGGTTGTTGTACTGCGTGATTCTTGAGTGGTTCGAGTTGTTTGTGTATTTCGCAACGTAGCACCAAGGCTAGTAGAGTGCTTAGTAGTTTTAGATGTAGCAAATGTGGTAGTAGTATTAGGCATGATCTTCTCCTTTTCTTATTAGAATATTGTTAACAAAATAATTATTATCAATATTTACTTTAAACATATCGTATACTGTATCTGAACTATCAAACTCTATTTTAGTTATTTCAACCTCTGTGTTATCAGATTTGTAAAGCATGTCACCAACAACTAGTTCGTTTGCTTTTTTATCTACCCAAGTTCCACCTCTCTTTACAATCATATTGTTTCCACCTGTCATTACTAATAGTCCGTCATTTATGCTATACACACCTTTGCATTTAAACATAACGCTCTTTCCAGAAACATCTTGAATTTCTAAATTAGGATTACTAGGATCAGAACATACTAATAATACCGTATCTCCATACACTTTTCTAATGTGCATAGTTTCTGTATTAGATATACTAATATTTGAGGATAATAAAACACCATATGTAGCTGGAGTACGTGGTAAAGTTTTTACTGGAACGTAATAGTTATTTCTATTGTAATAGCTATTTTCTGGCGCGTCAAGACCTGTTACCTCTGTAAACTCAACGTCTTCCCAGTTAAGTTTCATAAAGGCACTTGTTGTTCCTCCGCTAAAATTCCACCAGCTAACCTTGCAATTATGATGCCCTTTATTTCTACAAAACCAGTTAAACGTACGATGTAAATCACCATCGCAATAAGTGTCCATTAATATAGCGTTAAACCTACCAGGTACGTCTTTTAAATCTATCCAATCACCCTCAATAATTTTCACGTTAGATTTACCAACAGCCCAAGCTCTTGCTTTTACAATAACCTGCGGGTGAGATTCAACAATAGTGTGATGGCCTGGGTTTCTTTTTTGTATTTCATCAGACAGTATACCCATACCAAAACCACACTCTAAAACTTTATCACCTTCAGAAACAGTAAGCTCTGCCATTTTAGCCATAATAGGTTTTTCCCACGACATCATAACCTCTAAGGTTTCGCCATCGTGCACCCATGTAATCTTATCATTTGTAAATGTTAAGTCAGCCGCTAAGTAAGGATCTCTATGTGAATGATATGCCATTGTTATTAATTTTAAGGTCTATTGCCACCCTCGCAACCTCTTAAACAAGGTTCATCACCGTCTGTAGATGTGTTCCTGCTAGTATTGAAGATTGTGTTGTAGTAAGTCAAAGTGCTTGTGTTAAATACGGTTGTTGTATTGAATCGTGTTGTTGTGTTATATATTGTGGTAGTGGCTCTAGAGGTTTGTGTGTTAGTGCTTGTATTAAATGTTGTTAACGTGGTGTATGTAGTCGTGGTAGTGGTAGCGGTACTTGTGTTATACTTTGTGCTTGTAGTTTTTGATGTAGCCGTTACTCTAGATGTAAGTGTGTTATACGGTAAGTTTGTGGTTGTGTTTTTAGTTGTGTTAAACGTAGTAAGCAATTGCGCGTTAAAAACTGTTGTGGTGTTAAATGTTGTTACTGTAGTAAATGTTGTTGTTGTGCTTGTACTAGTATTAAATGCTGTGCTAGTAGTATATAATGTAGTCGTGTTTCTTTGTTCTTGCGTTGATTTTGAAGTTGAAACTACGGTGCTTCTACCTGTTGTAAACGTTGTTGTTGTGCTTGTATTGTAAGCCGTTGTAGTTGAATAAGTAGTGGTTGTGTTAAACGTAGTAGTGGTATTTCTTGTAGTATTATATGCGGTGCTGGTAGTATACGTAGTAGTTGTAGAAAATACAGTGCTTGTTGTATACGCCGTGGTTGTTGAGTAATTAGTAACTGTATTTTTACTAGTGTTGTAGTGTGTCGTTCTACTTGTTGACACAGTGGTATTTGTAGAGGTATTGTAAACAGTTGTTGTACTTCTTGACTCTGTAGTGTTTTTACTTGTAACAGTATTAAACGTAGTTGTTGTACTGTATATGGTTATAGTGTTTGTACTTGTATTATATGCAGTGCTTGTTGTATAAGCCGTAATAGTAACAAATGTTGTTGTGGTTGCAGTGCTGGTGTTATACACTGTGTTAGTAGTATACGCAGTAGTTGTATTTCTTGACTCTGTAGTAGTTTTACTTGTTGTATAAGCTGTTGTGGTATTAAATTGTGTTACTGTGTTTCTTACCTCTGTAGTGTTTTTACTAGTTGTATAGGCAGTGCTTGTGGTATAAACAGTAGTAGTGCTTCTTTGTTCTGTGGTATTTTTGCTTGTTGAAACTGTAGTGCTTGTTAGAAACCTAGTTGTTGTGTTATATGTTGTTGTTGTTTGTTTTTGGGTTGATACTACTGTTGTCGTTTGCGTGTTAAACGTTGTCGTAGTGTTTGTAGAAGTATTAAAAGTTGTAGTTGTAGCTTTTGTAGTATTGTACGTGGTGTTAGTACTTCTATTTGTATTATAGGTTGTAGTGGTATTTTTACTTGTAGAAACTGTTGTAGATGTTAGAAAAGTTGTTGTAGTTGCCGTGTTAAACGTAGTGGTTGTATTAGTTGAAGTATTGAAAACTGTACTAGTAGTTGTATTGAATGTGGTTGTAGTGTTTGTACTTGTGTTATATGTTGTAGTTGTACTAGTGGTTGTATTGAACTGAGTTGTAGTACTAAATATTGTTTGTGTTGCTCTGCTGGTTTGTGTTGTTTTTTGTGTTGAAACAGTTGTGTTAAATGTTGTTGTAGTTGCAGTACTAGTGTTGAACGTAGTGGTTGTAGCAGTGGTTGTGTTGAATACTGTTTGTGTAAGCTTTGTTGTATTAAAAGCTGTATTTGTAGACGTATTATAAACTGTATTAGTGTTTCTACTTGTTGCTACAACTGTAGCTGTAGATCTTGATGTAGATACAATAGTATTTGTTGTTTTACTTGTTGACACGACTGTAGACGTAGCTGTATTGTAAGTGGTTGTTGTATTAGTAGATGTATTATACGTGGTGGTAGTTGCAGTGTTAAATACCGTAGACGTAGCGGTAGTTGTATTAAAAACAGTATTAGTTAGCTTTGTTGTATTATATACTGTATTAGTACTTGTGTTATACACTGTACTAGTAGCTTTACTTGTTGATACTGTAGTACTAGTAGCTTTACTTGTTGATACAACAGTGCTAGTTGATTTACTTGTGCTAACTACTGTTGACGTAGACTTGCTAGTTGACACAGTGGTTGATGTACTAGTGTTAAACGTCGTGCTAGTAGACTTTGTGGTATTAAAGGTTGTGCTAGTAGCAGTAGTTGTATTGTATACGGTGCTAGTAGACTTGTTGGTTGACACAACAGTAGATGTTGCTTTGCTTGTTGATACTACAGTCGCTGTTGATTTACTTGTCGATATAGTTGTTGTAGTCGATGTATTAAATACTGTGGTTGTTGCTTTTGTAGTGTTGTAAACCGTATTAGTTGCTGTAGAGGTATTATATACAGTATTGCTAGACTTACTTGTTTGCACTACAGTAGATGTTGCTTTTGTAGTTTGCACTACAGTAGAAGTTGATCTACTTGTTGATACTGTGGTAGACGTACTAGTGTTAAACGTCGTAGTTGTTGCTTTTGTAGTGTTATACACTGTGTTAGTAGCAGTTGACGTATTATAAGCTGTATTTGTACTCTTACTAGTCTGAACCACCGTTGCTGTGGCTCTTGTTGTTTCTACAGTAGTTACGGTTGATTTACTTGTACTAACTTCAGTTGTTGTACTTGTATTAAATGTCGTGGAAGTCGCGGTAGTGGTGTTAAAAGTGGTGCTTGTTGCGGTGCTGGTATTATATATGGTATTCGTACTTTTATTGGTTTGAACTACTGTGTTTGTTGATCTACTTGTTGATACTGTAGTAGAAGTTGCTTTTGTTGTTGAAACAACTGTATTAGTTGATGTATTAAAGGTTGTTGTAGTTGCTTTAGTCGTATTGTATACTGTATTAGTACTTCTACTAGTATTATAAACCGTTAATGTTGTTGTAGACGTATTAAACGTAGTTGACGTACTTTTTGTAGTTTGTATAGTAGTTGTAGTACTTGTGTTAAATACAGTTGTGGTACTTTTGTTAGTTTCAAACTCTGTACTTGTATTTGTAGAAGTATTAAAGGTAGTCGTGGTTGCTTTTGTGGTTTGAACTACAGTAGCCGTAGATTTTGACGTTGACACAACAGTTGCTGTAGATTTGTCTGTTTCAATAGTTGTTGTAGTTGCTGTGTTAAAAGTAGTACTTGTTGCTGTGCTAGTATTAAAAGCAGTAGTTGTCGCGGTTTGTGTATTGTAAGCTGTTGATGTAGCTTTTGATGTTTGAACTGTGGTTGAAGTGGCTTTATTTGTTTCGACTACTGTTGATGTAGATTTAGTCGTTTCAACTGTAGTAGTTGTAGACGTATTAAATATCGTTGTAGTATTTGTAGATGTATTAAAAATAGTAACAGTAGCGGTTGTTGTATTATATATCGTGCTAGTGTTTTTATTTGTCTCTACTGTTGTGGATGTTGCTTTTGACGTAGCAACTTCGGTAGATGTTGATTTGGTTGTTTGTATTACTGTACTGGTGGATGTATTATAAGCTGTTTGTGTATTGGTTGACGTGTTAAACGTTGTTGTAGTGTTTGTGCTAGTATTAAATACTGTACTAGTGTTTTTATTTGTTTCAACAACTGTAGCTGTGTTTTTAGTAGTTTCAACAACAGTGGAAGTAGATTTAGTAGTTTCAACCGTTGTGCTTGTTGACGTGTTAAAAGTAGTTGTTGTTGTAGTAGACGTATTAAACTGAGTAGAAGTAGCTGTTTGAGTATTGAAAGCAGTACTTGTGTTTTTGTTTGTCTCGACTACTGTTGCGGTGGCTTTTGTTGTGTTATATGTTGTTGTGGTATTTTTTGTTGTTTCTACAGTGGTTGTTGTCGCGGTATTAAAAATAGTGGTTGTAGCTGTTGAGGTATTAAACTCTGTTGTAGTTGAGGTTTGAGTGTTAAAAGTTGTTGTTGTGTTTTTATTCGTACTCCATGTCGTTGTAAAAGCAGTTTGAGTTGTTGTAGTAGTATTATAAACTGTAGCTGTGCTTTTACTAGTAAGCACTACAGTAGTTGTAGCTTTACTTGTAGAAACTGTTGTAGTGGTTGACGCAGTTGTTAAAGTACTAGTATTAAAAGTAGTTGTGGTTGATTTTGTAGTATTGTAAGCCGTAGCTGTGGCTTTTGTGGTTTGTACTACCGTACTAGTAGATTTTGTTGTTGAGACAGTTGTTGTATACTCCGTGCTCGTACTTGTACTAGTATTAAATTCTGTTGTAGTATTTTTGTTTGTTTCGACTACTGTTGTAGTAGATGTGCTAGTATTAAAAGCGGTGGTTGTTGATCTATTAGTTTGAACTATAGTATTAGTAGATCTTGTTGTTGTTTTAGATGTAACAAATATAGTTGTTCTACTCGTGTTCCAAGATGTAGTATACTCAGTATTTGTAGATGTAGAAGTATTGAACGTTGTAGTAGTGTTCTTATTTGTTTCAACGGTTGTTGACGTAGTTACTACAGTGTCTGTGCTAGTGTTAAATACAGTGGTAGTATTAGTAGAGGTATTAAACACGGTTGTAGTACTTTTTGTGGTGTTATATAACGTACTAGTTGTTTTAGTTGTTTCAACTACAGTGTTAGTTGATTTTGTAGTAGAAGTTGAAGTGTTAAACGTTGTGGTTGTGTTGGTAGATGTGTTAAACGTTGTACTAGTGGCTTTCGTTGTCTGAACCACCGTTGCGGTTGCTTTTGATGTGGTTATTGTGGTTTGTGTTGATCTTGTTGTTGAAGTGCTAGTATTGTATGCTGTTTGTGTTGTTGTACTAGTATTAAAAATAGTATTAGTAGATTTAATAGTTGTTACTTCTGTAGATGTAGCTCTTTGAGTTGCAGTACTTGTGTTAAATTGTGTTTGTGTACTAGTTGAAGTGTTAAATTCTGTAGTTGTTGAAACGGTTGTTTCAAACTGAGTAGTTGTAGATTTAGTTGTGGTAAATGTGCTAGTAGTGTTTTTGCTTGTGGCCCAAACAGTATTCGTGCCTCTAGTAGTACTAGTGGATGTCGAGGTATTTGTATTCCAAATAACCTTTTTGAAAAATCCTAGCCATTTTGCCATTTCTTAGTGTTTTATGAGAAGTCACCTATATAGTTAATAAGCACTTTGTGGTTTCCCCCAGCATCGTATTCTAATACAATGAAGGAAATAACAGCAATTCTATTAGCTGTTAGGTCAAAGTTTACTGTGGCTCCAAATGGGGTTTTAATGTAACTTGGCAAAGCATTAAAGGCTAAAGACCCTACGCTTGATGGGTTTTGTATCAATATATTTCCAGTTTGCCCAACATCACTATTACTATTGACTTTTATGTCAATACTATTTGTTCCGTTATGGGCATTAATTAGAAAGTTATCATTTTTATTTAAATCACACTCGTGATTTTTTGGGGTAGTACCAGATCCAACAACTGTTGTAATGGTTCTTTTTAAATCTTTTTGTATTGTTACGGTATCAGTAAAAGTCTTGTCCGTAGGCATCGAATCAAATATATAGACCAAACCTTCTGTAGGAGCACCGGCAGATTGTTTTAAAACTAAATTCATAGTTAAAAAACCAGCAGCAGGAGTATTATCAGTTAAAACTTGACAATCATAAACAGCATAAACGTTTTTATCACCGGCTTCTACTATTACTATATCTCTATTTTTTAACAGTTGTATAGCGTTTGTATGATCGTCAGTAATATTATTGTGAACGTACTCACTTACGGTTATAGTAACAGTATTTGACCAGCTAGCATTGTCACTCATGTGAAACTCACCTTTTTCATCAGCGGTATCACGTAGTAACCAAGCTAAACTCGTTGAAGATCCTGTTGCGTTTGTTGCTACAAAATGTGCAGCAATAGATCCTATTGTATAGTTTCTAGTTGCTCCATTATTAATTGCGTCAGATCCTACAACCTTGTCATTGTCATGTATGACAAAATCTCTATCTATATTCTTAATTCTAGGCATAAGTTCTTATTTCTTTTTAAATTTTTCAAAACTTCGACCACCAAAGTACGCACCAATAGTTGTCATAAGTATTAATTGCAAAAGATCTGTCCATTTTTCTTCTACATTAAATATTAATGATCCACTATCGATAAATACCATGAGTACAGTCGCTACTATAAGAAATACTAAAACTATAGGACGAACTGAGCGTGTTAGCCAATTTCCATGTTCTAAATCAGCTTTCCACCTTTCAGTTACATTTTTCTGCATTTCAGCTTCAGCTTGAATTAATATCTGAGTCATTTCTTTTTGAAAAGCAGCTTTCTCTTCTTTTGTTTGTATAAATTTATCAGCTACACCTGCTAGTTTTGAAACTACTCCACCAGCAGCATCGCCAAAAAGCTTTGCTAATATTTTACTCATATCTTATGCTTTTGTCCAATAACCATACTCAAGTACAGCAGTATTGGCAGCTGATCTAGCATTAACGCCTTTTAGTCCTTTTACTGGATAAATCATAAATTCTCCAGGGCTTAAGTCTGCAAAATCTTTAGCATCCGCTGTTTGTTGAAGAACAACTGTTTCGCTTCCGCTATTGTTTTTACAATAAAAATACGTTATAGCTGACGCACTAATTGGAACTAGCTTTGTTATACCTGTACCTAAATTTACTTGAGCTATATCAACCATAGGTTGAGTTACACTCAAAGCATCAGTTACAGTAAACGCTAAAGCGTCAGAGGCAGTATCAGCACTTATTAATTTTAGTGTTGGGTTTAATGTTGCCATTTATTTATTTTTTTCCTTTTTTAGATATTTTTTTCTTTCTACTTTTCTTTTTCATTACTTTTTTAACTGAGGATTTTTTTCCGTAAGGCATAATTTTTTTTTATTTAGTTATTATTTCATTTTTTGACTGTTGTCGTCTTGGGCTTTGTAATTATTATCCGAACCAACTGTTCTAAGAGGTTTTTCTAAACTTTCATTGTTTTTCACAATACGGTTAAGAAAATCTACTTTAGCATAGTTAGTAGGTTTAACAAAAGGTTTAAATGGACCATCATTGACCTCGTTATGATCACCAATAGTTTCTTTATAACCCATACTATCTTTATTCTCTTTCATCTTATTTAAGTTAAATAATTGATCGATACCAGGAATTTTAAACATGTCTTTGAATTTTTAGCGTTGATTGTCATGTATCATATCATCTATAGCTTTATTATAGACTTTATCTGTATATGACTTGTTATCATAGAACACACTTCTGTCGCTAGTTGGTAAGTCTTCTTCACCTAGTAGTACTCTATATATTCTACTTATTAATTGGGAGCATTTATATGATGTATTAAAAATGCTGTATTTGATTGAAGTGCGGTTGCGATGTCTCCATACCTCAATCCAACCTTGTTGTCTGAGTCTTTCCCATCGAGTTTTATCCCATGAGTACGTGTATGTTCCATCAATAAATTCTTTTCTTGAAAATCTACCTTTACAATCAAGATAGATCAATAACTCTAAATCAGAGTCTGTTAATCCGTAAGTTTTACAAGCCCACTTTCTAGTGAGCCTGTAATACTTAAAGATGTTAAGATCACGAAGATCTTGAGCGCTTAGTCTCATTATGCGCCAGCAGAGTATGCAACTCCGGTAATATTCGAGTTGATGTAAACATCATTCTCGTCATCCGCAATAACAACCAATGCGTCGCCATAAGCGTCTGCTATAGCTTTAGATATTGATGCAATAACAGCTTTTTCACTTCCATCAACAATAGTTAATTTCAGTTGATCCTTACCATCAGTTCCGCCACCAACTGCTCCTGGGTGGAAAAATAGATCCAATCTAGTAGAACTTGCGTTTTTCATGTTCACTAGTTTTGATAATGGATAAGCAAAAGAGTTATCAGCGCCAGCACTAAAGTACAACATTTTTTCATGTAATTTTGACATTTTGATAATTTTTAAGGGTTAAACAATAATTTCAGCACGACTAAATTAAATTTGAATTGTTAACTACTCGATAATTACTACATCCGCGTGCTTTATAACGAAGTAGTACTTTTTATCGAATTCTATTCCGTGACCAGCGTGTTTATCGTAATGAACAATATCACCTTCGATAATACCGTTTACTTGATCTCCAACACTAATCACTCGACCTTTTAAATACCTAATGTCTTCGTTTTGCGTTTCCGTTAAAACAAATCCACCGTTATCTTTAGGTTTTTCTTTTATTTTCTCTATTACTAGGTAGAAGTTAATTGCTTTCATCTGGTAGTACTCTTATGTTATTAATTACACAATCAGCTGAGATTATAGTAGAAACTACTGATACTGCATTTCGCAGCGCCGATTTTGTTACCAAAACCGGATCAATAATTCCAGCTTTTATCATATCTACTTCTTTACCAGTTACAACATCTATACCATAACCTATTTTCTCTGGATTAACTTTTTCTAAACCAGCGTTATCTAGTATTGTACAGAAAGGTGCTATTATAGCTTTAGTTAGTATCTTTTCACCAACTCCATGTTCTTCTATATTAAGTGCTGCATTTAATAAAGCAACACCTCCACCTGGCACTATACCTTCTTGTAAAGCAGCTTTTGTAGCGTATACAGCGTCTTCAACTCTATCTTTCTTTTCTTTATACTCTACTTCAGAATCAGCGCCTACATATATAACACCTACACTACCTGCTAATATAGCTAGTCTTTGTTCTAGCTTCTTTCTTATATAAGGATTTTTATCCTCTTTTTTTATTAACCTCTTAACTTGAGCTATTCTTTCTTTTAAATCAGAACCTGTCTTATCTACTGTAAAAACAGTATGCTTATCATTTGTTATGACTTTAACAGCTTCACCTAAACAATCAGGTTCTATTAAATCAAAATCATCACCAAGTTCTTCATTTATTATTTTTGCTCCAGTTACTACAGCTAAATCAGCTACTGTATCTTCTTTTGTAGGTCCAAAACCAGGTAGATCAATAAAGTTAACCTTTATATTACCTTTAACCTTATTAGCTAATAACGCAGCTTTAGGTTGTTGTTCTAGCTCTCCAATGATTAATAAAGATCTATTTTGTTTTATACAGTGCTCTAACACTGTTTGTATTTTTCTAACGTTAGGTATTGCTGTAGAAGAAATCAATATATAAGGATTATCTAATTCAGCTACACCTTTGTCTTTATCTGTTATAAGATACTTAGATTTAAGTGGGCAATGTATTTGCACACCGTCTACTACATCTATATATGTTTGTCCAGTTAAAGACTGTTCCATTAAAACAACACCATCTGTACCTACTTTCTTATAAGCATCTGATATATGCTTACCAAGTTCAACATCGTTGTTACAGGATATTGAGGCAACTTGCTCTAAAAGCTTATCATCTACCTTTATTGCATTACTGTCTAAGTATTCTATCACCTTATTCATGCCAGATTTAATGCCTTCTTTAATATCTCTTATCGATGCGTCTTTATATTCAGTATCGTTGGCGACATTTAGAAGTGAGTGAGCAAGGACGGTAGCTGTTGTAGTACCATCACCTGCTTCCTTCACTGTGTTCTTGGCAGCTTCCTTTATTAAGGTTGCTCCAATATTCTCAACCGGATCATATAAGACTACGCTTTCCGCAACGGTTACACCGTCTTTTGTTATCACCGGTTTTCCAAGTGCATCCTCGTAAATTACACATTTACCAGAAGCACCGAGGGTAGACTTAACTGCATTGTTAAGTTTCTCTACACCCTCGATTATTTTACTTTTAGCGTCGTTGCCAAAGTTTAAACTTTTGACAATTTGGCTTGGTTGATTAAATTCCATTAAATTATATTTTAGTTGTTACTTAAATGTTTTAACTACTTTAGGTCCTTTCAAGAACTCGAGCCTCTTCTTATAGTGATCAATACTGCCATCAATAGCAGACTCAGCACTTTCCATAGTTTCTCGTCTTGTTACATCAATCCAGTCGTCTTTATGATCTTTATACTCTGTTTGATAATAACCGTTAGGTAGTTGTACAATTCTCCAGTTCTTTTTCTCAGCGAGACTTTTCCAAATTTCCTTGGTTTGCTCGGGCACACTAGGGTTGGAGTCGTCCCAGGTTGTGGTTTTGTAATAAAAATAATTCATATTGGTTTTTTATTAGGTTGCAGAGGTATAGTTATTCTTTCTTAGTTCCGTGTCCTCTGTTTCCACGGTTCTTTTTTACTGTGGTAAATCTACCAGTTTTATGGTCGTAGTCTAAACCTTTAAGGTTTCTGCCCTTTTTTATAGCGGCTCTACGTAATCTTTGGTTTTCAGCCCTTTTAGCTTTTCTGTCAGGTCTATTAGCTCTTTTCAGATCTCTCTTCTTTTTATCTGCAGCAGCTTTCTTGCTAAGTTTCTGTTTGGGCATAATCTATATATTACATGTATGGTTAGATAATTACACGAAGTTGGTGAAATTTAAAGTAATGACATAAGCCTATTACTAAATATACTTTAATAGCTAGTGTCACAAAAAAAGTACGTTAGATGTATTGGAGTAAAGTGTTGCTCCTCTTCTCCCGCACTAGCCTACCATAGCAAAACGCAACCTATAAACCCCACGGCCCCCTTTTTTGACCTTATTCGTCAGAAGTTTTTAGGTTTTACTTAGACTACTATAATATATGTTGAGATATACTGACTAACTACGATACGATGTAGATAATAGTAATGTAAATAATCTATAAATAATACACATGAATAATAAAAATGTAACACCGATCTCAACTAGAATAACTAACACAGTAATGAACCTAATTACTATTGGCCTCGTGCTTACATTCGCAATAGGTTTAGTGACGACTGTCGTGCACATGATACAGTATGGACCAGCTCAGTTCTAATATCTATACATCATACTAATGATATTAACCAGTGACAGGGGGCTAGTGTGTATAGCATCTCCTCGCTACATATAACTGTGACAGTTGCCTATTACTATAGCTATTCTATAAGCTATTGTCACACTATTATTTAAATATGTATAGCATTTTCATACAAGCTTACTACGACGATATGAAGATAATAGATATGTAACAAGTTAATAAAACTAGTAGACAAAGAGAGACAGTGCGGAATACTATTAACACTAAATCAACACTTAAACAAAACAACTACTTTTACAAACTAAAAACGATACATAACAGATAATATAAACGTAACTAAATAATTAATAAATAAATAAATAAACTATGAGTAACTTAATCACTAAAAGATTTGTTGTAAGACAATCACTAATCGGAAAAAATGTAACATTCGAATTCACTAACAAAAAAGGTGACAAAATCACTTACAATCACGACAAAGTATTTTCAATAATGAAAGACACTTTAACTAACTTAGCTTGCTGGACAAAGTACAAATCGTACACTGCAACTAACAATATTCCATTAATACTAAGAAATGAGAAGTTAGTATAATCTCCAAAAGTCGAGTTAGTTCACTGTTCCCTCGTATAATCAAATATGA
>TARA_R110002050_G_scaffold300836_1_pt1 | contig 20134 bp, 20 predicted proteins | sample TARA_R110002050 | Tara Oceans TARA_R110002050 (sample SAMEA4396988) | marine metagenome | biome: Polar Biome; feature: [DCM] deep chlorophyll maximum layer (ENVO:01000326); material: water (ENVO:00002006), including particulate matter (ENVO:01000060) such as... | depth 25 m
TCTTTTTTTTATCATCACACACAACTTTTAGCAATGACCCGTTTTGAAGGTTCTTCTTTCCAAGCGTTGAACATTCCAAGTCCCATTTCGTCAGGTACAATGTCCAATTCTTCTGCTTCTACTTTATCTAAAATAATTGTTGCAATTCCATCTGGTGCTGGCATATCCCATTCACTTCCTTTGTTCATATCTGTGTCGATTGCCCCAGGATTTATTGCGTGTACTGTTATTCCTTTTTTTTCCAATTCAGTTCTTACAGAAAGTGTAGCAGAATATAAAGCTGTTTTTGAGGCAGAATAACCTGCAATTGAAGGAAGTGGCGAATAAGCGACAATAGAAACAAGATTGATTATTTTTGATGGTGTGTTTTTCTCTAAAATGGGTGCAAATGCTCGCATCATATTTATAGTTCCATAATAGTTAACTTTCATATCGTTTTCCACAGCACTAATTTCTCCCTCCAAAACATTCCCTTGGCTTAAAATTCCTGCATTATTAATAAGAACCTCTAAGTCTTTTGTTTTTTCTGCAACTCTTAAAATTTGGGCGTTATCTGTAATATCTAATTCCAATGTTACAACTCTTTCGTCTCCAAAATTTGACATTTTACTTAAATCTCTGGAAGTAGCATAAATTTTTTTTGCCCCTTTTTCCAATGATGCTTTTACGAGTGATTTCCCAATTCCTCTGTTTGCTCCCGTAATTAGGATTACTTTGTCTTTCAATGTCTGCATATTTCGTTTTTTTAATTAATAATTATGATGCAAAAATACATTGAGGATTAAGCCTGTAAAACCCGATACTTGCGGTTTTAAATGTCGATTGTTCTAAAGGTTAAATTTATTCTCGGACTTTTTACTTTTTTTGTTGGGGGCAAACGGTGAAGCCAATTTGTTTGTGTTATTCCTTTCATAACCAACAAACTACCTTTTTCTAAATGGACGGAAACAGCTTGTTTGGTTTCTTTATGTTTGAATAAAAATTTACGTTCTGCTCCAAAGCTTAATGAACCAATTGCACCATTTTTTTTCAAATCTTTTTCACCATCACTATGCCAAGCCATTCCCTCGTCTCCGTTATGATAAAGATTAAGCAAACAAGAGTTAAATTTTTCTCCTGTTTTATTTTCTATAATTTCTTTGAGTTCTAAAAGTTCTTTAGTCCAAGGAAGAGCTGATTTAGTTGTTTTTGAATATGTATAATCAAATGGTTTATCGCCATACCAAGCTACTTTACGTTTAGTAATTATCAATTTTCCAAAAATGATTGCTTTGTCGTTTGACCATTGAATACTCTGTAATAATTGGCAGAAATAATGTTGAGTTTTTTCTGTATCCATTACTGAACCGTAATAATTTACTTCTCCGTCAAAGGGTAAGATGTTGGCATTTTTTCTGGTATTAAATAAGTCCATTTTTCCAAATTTTATAGTCGGCACGCAAACAATGTCCACAAGGTCTAAACCCAAGTTCTTTGGCTTTTTCGGTTGTATTGAAAAAAACACGATTTTTCTTTTTCATTTTTTTTCCCGATTTGCATTGTAAAGTTCCGTAAATTTTCAAATTGAGATTTCCTCCATAAACGATTTCTTTTCGTTTTATTCTTTGATGAAGTTCAGCATCATCAATGTCAATATGCTTTATCATTTTATTAATTGATAGCTTCATGAAATATAATCCCTAAAGTATGTCGTTCTCCACTAATCACTTCACTAACTCCGTGTTTCATATTTACTCGATAATAACCTCTTGTTGCTTTAACTGGTCGGAAATTGGTAGTAAAAATGAGCATATCGCCTTTTTTTGGTTTTAAAACTATCGCTTTGGATTGCGCTCTTGGTTTTTGTTGTGTCAAAACAAATTCTCCTCCTGTGAAATCTTTATCTGGCTCGTTTAAAAAAAGAACGGTTTGCATTGGAAAATAAACATCTCCATATAAATCTTGATGCAAAGCATTAAAACCACCTTTGCCATATTTTAAAATCAATGGTGTTGGTTTTAACTGATTATTTTGATGGCAAATCGATTGCAATTCTTCAAATGTTCCGGAAAAAAATTTATCAATATTCAGCACTTTCATCCAAAGGTTTGCAATAGGCGAAAGTTTAGGATATATCGTTTCTCTTAATGTTTGAATTATTTTAGGAAGAGGATACTTGAAGTATTTATATTCGCCCAAACCAAATCGATAGCGTTCCATTACAACCGTTTTTCGGTACAGATTTTCGTTATTGTATTCTTGTATTAGTTCGTTGCATTGTTCATCTGAAAGTATTTTGGGAATAATAGCGTAGCCTTTTTTATTCATTGATTCAGATACAGATTGCCAATCGGTTAAAGCCAATTTTGTTTTTAGGTTTTCCATTGCTATACAATATTATTTGAGGTATTTATTTTTGATGCTTCCCAACCAATAATGGCAGTTTTTCGAGTTGTTCCCCACATATAACCTCCAAAAATTCCTGTGGATTGAATAACTCTATGACACGGAATTATGAAGGCAATAGGATTATTTCCGATAGCCGTTCCGACTGCTCTTGAAGCTTTTGGCTTATTAATACATTTTGCAATATTGCCATAGGAGGATAAATTCCCCATAGGTATTTTTAAAAGTGCTTCCCAAACTTTTAGCTGAAAATCCGTACCTTTTAAATGCAGTTTTATACAATTAATTTGACTCCAGTCGTGTGAGTGAAATTTCAGAGCGTCTTCTTGTATTTTATCTATTTGTTGAATGAAACTGGCATTTGGAAAACGTTTTTCCAATTCTGAGAATGCAATTAGTTTGTCGTCCGAAAAGCCCATATAACAAACTCCTTTATACGTAGACGCAATTAATAGTTCGCCAAACAAACTTTTCTGATAACTATAGTTTATAGTTAGGTTTTTTCCTTTGTTTTTGAATTCTCCAGGAGTCATTCCCTCAATTTTCACGAATAAATCGTGTAATCTTCCTGTGCCCGAAAGCCCTGTTTGATGTGCCGTATCAAATAAAGTAGATTGCGAATTGTTTAGTATTTCTTTTGCATGTTGAACACTTATGAATTGCACGAATTTTTTAGGACTAATACCTGCCCATTCTTTAAAAAGTCTTTGAAAGTGAAAAGGACTTAAATGAACCTTTTCTGCAATTTCTTCAAGCGTTGGTTGCTTCGTGAAATTTTGTTGGATGTATTCAATAGCTCCTGCTATTCGAGTATAATTTATGTATTCTTGCTCGTTCATTAAGTTCAAATTTTATAACAGCAAAAATAAAATTGATTTTACTCCTATAAAACCCGAAACTTGCTGAATGCACGGACTTTTTTTATGACGCACAATCTACGTTGGTATGAAATCGTTTTAGTGTTTAATATCTAACTCAAGCGAAGTTAGCTAGAAATTTTTACAAAATCAAGTTGAGTATTCTTTTAAAAGATGTCTAAATAAGCTTCTTTAATAAAGTTTTATTTTTAAATATCTAACTGTTCTATTATTACTTCAACATCGGTTTCATAATCAAACCAGAGTGTTAGTTCATTTCTTCTAAACCAAGTAAGTTGCCGTTTTGCAAAGCGTCGTGTGTTCTTTTTTATTTCAGAAACAGCAAAATCAAGTGTCCATTCGCCATTTAAAAAATTAAATAATTCTTTATAGCCAACGGTGTTTAGCGCATTTAGATTTTGGTGTTCAACAAGGCTTTTTACTTCTTCTAGTTGTCCTGCTTGCATCATAATATCAACCCGTTTATTGATGCGGTTGTATATGGTTTCTCTTTCGGCAGTGAGACCAACTGTTATAGTTTTGAAGTTTCGTTTTTCTTTTCCTTTATTTAAAAATGATGAGTAAGGAGTTCCCGATCCAATACATATTTCTAAAGCTCTAATGACGCGTTTAGGATTATCGATGGCAATCGTATTGTATGACGTAATATCTAGTTTTTTAAGCGTGTTTTGTAAATAAGGAAGTCCTTTGCTAACTAAATCATTATTTAAATTTTCGCGAATGTTTGAATCTACTTTTGGGAAGTTATCTAAGCCATTAGTTACAGCATCAACATAAAGTCCAGAGCCACCAACCATAATAACAACATCGTGTTTGGTAAAAAGTGTGTTTAGGCAATGAAGGGCATCTTTTTCAAAAGTACCTACATTATAATCATCTTGTATAGATTTATGATGAATAAAATGATGCTTCGCAGCTGCTAACTCTTCTTTTGAAGGCGCCGCAGTACCAATTTGCATTTCTTTGAAAAACTGCCGTGAATCTGCCGAAATTATTTCAGTATTAAAATAATTAGCAAGTTTAATACTTAGCGCTGTTTTTCCAATAGCAGTAGGACCAACTATAGAAATAAGAAATTTATCCATGGTTTAATTTATGACCACAATTATAGCAAAAACCGGAGTCGTCTTTATGGTTTTCTGCCAAACAATTTTGACAAGCTTGTGTATTGGTTTCTGGTTTTTTAGCCCCTAATCTAGTTAGTTCTGACGTTACAATACCTGTTGGAACTGCAATAATACCATATCCTAAAATCATAACAATAGAAGCAATAAATTGTCCTAAAGGAGTTTGTGGAGCAATATCTCCATAACCTACTGTAGTTAATGTAACAATACACCAATACACACTTTTGGGTATATTAGTAAAACCATTTTCTTCACCTTCAATTAAATACATAATAGTACCTAAAATGATGGATATAATAACAACAGCAAATAGAAATACAGAAATTTTTACACGACTTGCTTTTATTGCGGCTACTAAATTGTTTGAGGCTCCTAAATAGCGTGCTAGTTTTAAAATTCTGAAAACACGAAGTAGTCTTAAGGCTCTTAAAGCAGCAAGAGCATGTAAGCCACCAATAAGCAGTGATATGTATTTAGGAATAGTTGATAGGAAATCTATAATGCCATAAAAACTGAAAATATATTTTATAGGTTTTTTTACGGTAATAATTCTAGCAATATATTCTATAGAGAAAAGTATGGTTATAATCCATTCTGATATATTTAGAATTTCATGGTAGTTTGCGTCAATACTGTTAACGCTTTCTAACATAACAAGTAAAATACTCGCAATAATTACAATTAAAAGAACAACATCAAATAGTTTTCCGGCAGGTGTATCTGCTTCATAAATTATTTCATGAAGTTTACTTTTCCAGTTTGGTTTCTTGCTTTTATTCATTATTTCAAAAGTAAGAAAAGATTATTGGTTTTTCTTAAGGGCAATAATAGAGTTTGTTTGAATATTTACAATCTTACTCATAAACTCTTTTAGGTATGGATAAAATTCTGGTGGATAAATAGATTCTTTAAAGTCTATTTTGAATAGTAAATTAACAGAATTTCCAATAACTTGAGTTGAAAAAGAGATAAGACCTGCATCATTTGGAAGTGTTAAAACAAGATCTTTAGGTTGTTCTATAACATTAAAATTATTGTCAAAGTTTAGTTTAAACATATAAAAATAGGTGTCTTTATAACCAAAATCTATTGGGTAGGTTCGTTCTTGAAGTTTAAAAGGGGTTTCTGCAAAAAACTTTGTAAAAAAAGGATTAAGATATTGGATGTCTCCAGTATTACCTGGAGTGTATTCTATTTGATAAGATTCTGAAAAATCTGGATTTGTTTTATCGTTACTTGAAATTTCATGGTTAGTTATTTCTATATATGGCGAATTGTTTTCTAGTTTTTCAACATAGTCGACTGGGTTAGGGAAGTAGTTTTTCTTTGCTACAAGTGCCTTATAACCTGTACGCTTTGTTTTAATGGATCCAGTAAAGTTATTATTTGCATCAATATTTAATTCTACATTATAAAAGGTGGATGATTTTTTGCTTGGTTCTATATCAATCCATTCGCTACCTTTTTTAAAATCTATTAATCTACCGTATTGATTTAAGCATCTAAAAGGGATTTCTCCAAAGCTTAAATAATCGTCTGTAGCATCTAGTAAATATGTTTTTTTATCTATAGTTACTTGTACTATTAAGTAATTAAATTCTGAGATTACAGGGAATATTTTTGTTGCAAAACCATTTCCTCTGGTAGATAGCAAAACAGGTTTAGTGCTTATTCCTGTTTCTTCTAATAAAATTTTAAGAAAAATATTTATAGCTGTGGCATTACCAGATTTGTTTTTAATTAAATCTTTAACAGACACATCGTTAAATATGCGAAACTCTTTATTCCAACTGTAGTTTTCTTGTGTGAATTGGTAAATTGCTTTGGCTTTTTTTAATGGATCTGTTTCATTAATAATGTTAAGAGGGAGTATCTCTTCAGCTTTTATAGACTTAGATAATTGTTTACCAATTGTTTTTTCTTTTTTTAAATCGTCGTCTACAGTTTTCCATGTTTTTGTGTAAAAATTTTGTCTGCCATCAAATTGTGTGAAGATTTTTAATTCGTATTCAACTCTAGCTAAATAGTTAGATTTGCTAGTCATGTAATCTTCTTCAATAAAAGCAGGCATATCTTTCATTGCATATCGAGTTTCAAAACAATTAGCTACACCACCATTACCACCTGTTAAGCATTCCTTTTTAACATCAGATTCATTAATAAAAAGTTTTTTGCTTCCAATAAGTTTAATGTTATACTCCCAATTTGCAGGGATGCTAGCACAATATTCGCTATATAATTTAGGAATGTCTCCTTGAAAATTCCATCCTTTATAATTAAACATAAATGGAGAAATTAGATTATAACTATAAGTTATTACAGAACCTTCCTTTATGTTTGGGAGTGTAAATTTAACAAGCGTGTGGTTTTCATCATATTCTTCTCTATAGATGTTGCTTTCATCTAGTTTTGTAATTATGACTTCGCCATCTATTAAATTATAAGTAGAAGCAATAATATTTTCTACTTTTTCATATCTATTATTATCACTCTTATATAAATGAATACTAATATTTGCATTTTTGAAACCTTCTTGATTAAGTATTTTTATTTTATGCTTTTCTTCAGTTCTTAATTTATAACTGCTAGGGTCTACATGGCTTTTACCATATTCATATAGTACTAGAGCATTTGCTGTAGAATCTTTAGCGTATGATGTTAGTTTTAAATCGCTAAGTGAGACTCTATAATCTTGTGGTTTGTTTTTTTCTTGTGAGTATATAAATAAAGATGAGACAAGAAATAGTAAGATGAAAAAAGGCTGTTTCATTTTTAATTGAATGTAATAACTTTTAAACGTTTATTTTTCCTTAGATGGTTTTGAATAATATGTTGAGAATCTCTATTATTTTCCATAGGAGTGATAATAGATTGTAAAACATCTATATTACTTATTTGGTAATTAAGGTTGAAGAAGCCTATGCCTTTAAAAACACCATTTTCTATTAAAATGGCACTATGCTCATCTATAGCTCGACCTTTATCAATAATGACCATGTTTTTATTGGCATAGCTGTTTTTTTGAATGAGGCTTTCTACACGACTGTTGTATAAATCGGTTGATTCTTTATTTATACAAGCACCTTCACAGGTTTTTATGTCGTAATTAAAACAACTGGTTTTGGTTTTGTATAAACCAGTGAGTTTTTGGCATAAATTATAATCTTCAATAGCTTTTGTAATAAAGCTTTTACCACTTTGTCTATTACTAAAGGTTGTTATTGGTTTTTTACGTCCGTCTGCAATATCAATTTTCAAGTTTATATAATCGTTTTCATCTTTAAAACTATACAAAGCATGGGTAAATATGTTACGACGTAAGGCTCGGTTATAAATAGGTTTTATACGTTTTATTTCTTCATTTTCTTTTAAAAGGGCTACTAATTCACTGCCAGTAGCTTCGTAACTAACCGAATGTACTTGTATTTGTATTTTTTTTGATTTCTGATTGGTGTTTGTAAAGTGTTGATTGATACGCTTTTTTATATTATTACTTTTTCCTATATAAATAATATCACCATTTGCTTTATGAATATAATAGACTCCAGTTACAGATGGTAAACCTTTAACAATGTCAATATGTTTGGGTTCTAATTGATGTTTTGGGTTTAGTTTAATAGATTCTTTAATAATGTTTTTACTAGTATCTTTATCTAGTAACATTTTAAATAATTTTACCGTAGCTAAAGCATCACCAGAGGCACGATGTCTATCGGTAACAGGAATACCTAATGATCTTACTAGCTTTCCTAAACTATAAGAAGATTGATCTGGAATTAAGCTTTTAGCTAATTCCACGGTACATAAGGACGGTTTGATAAATTCAAAGCCTAAACGTCTAAATTCTGTGCCTAAAATGCGGTAGTCAAATTGTGCATTATGCGCTACTAAAATACAATCTTCTGTAATTTCAACAATGCGTTTTGCTACTTCGTAAAACTTGGGCGCATTACGTAGCATACCACTATTAATTCCTGTGAGATTTACTACAAAAGGTTGAATGTCTCGTTCTGGATTTATAAGACTTATAAATTGATCAATTACTTCATGCCCGTCGAATTTATAAATGGCTATTTCAGTAATGCCTTCTTCGTTATATTTACCACCAGTGGTTTCTATGTCTAATATTGCGTACAAAAAATGTTTATGCGTTTATTTGTTTTTTGTTAATTTATAATTTCTTACACCAAATATACTACTTCCAACTCGAACCATAGTACTTCCACAATCAATTGCTAATTGGTAATCGCCACTCATGCCCATTGAAATAGTTTGCAGTTTACAGTTTACAGTTTGTAGTTGTTTCAAATCTTTAAAAGTAGCTTTTAAAAGGTTGAATTCTTTTTCTACTTGATTTTTGTCATCTGTAAAGGTTGCCATTCCCATAAGTCCAATAATTCTAATATTTTTTGATTCTGAAAACGCTTCAGACTTTAATATTTCTGAGACTTCTGAAGCAGACATGCCAAATTTAGATTCTTCTGAAGCTATTTTTATTTGAAACAAGCAATCAATAATTCTATCATGCTTTTTGGCTTGTTTGTTTATTTCTTTTAATAATTTAAAATTATCTACACCATGAATTAAACTTACAAATGGCGCCATATATTTTACTTTATTGCTCTGTACATGCCCAATCATATGCCATTCAATATCTTTTGGCATGACTTCATATTTCTCAGCCATTTCCTGAATTTTATTTTCACCAAAAATGCGTTGTCCCGCATTATAGGCTTCCATTAAATCTGTTACAGGTTTTGTTTTTGAAACGGCAACTAAAGTAACGTGTTTTGGTAATGTAGATTTTATATGGTTGAGGTTTTGTTCTATACTCATTTATTATTTTATCTTTTTATTTGATGAAACTTATGTATTCTTAGTAATTAGAATTCATAAATAGTAACACCACTTCTTAATTTAGGTTCAATAAACGTACTTTTTGGAGGCATGGTTAATCCCTCATTTGCAATGGCTTTTAGTTCTTCAATATTAATGGATACTAAGCCAAAACCAACGGTAAATTCGCCATTATCAATTTTACTTTTTATAGTTACCAAATCATTTTTACCATGTGAATAGTTTATTCGGGTGTCATTACGAACATCTGTAATTCCTAAAATAGGTTCTAAAACAGTCTTAAAAAGAATTTGTGTATCTAAAGCATCTAATGATGTTTTAAACTTGTAATTATTTTTTCTTAAATATAACGAATAAAATTCTCCATCTAGGTACATACTAAAATGATGTTTGCTATTTGGTTTGTATAATTCGTCGCCTCTATTTTCAATGCGATATATAGCATCGAGCTTAATTAAAAAGGATTCTTTTGAAAGACCATTTAAATCTTTAATCAATCTGTTAAATTCATGAATTTTTAATTCAGATTCAGGAATTAAGTAACTCATAAAATAATTATATGGTTCGTTTCCTGTATGATTCTTGTTTTCAGATTTTAATTCTTCTGATAATAAAAAAGATGATGCCGACCGATGATGACCATCTGCAATATAAACGGTTTTAATATTTTCAAATTCGTTAGTAATACTGTTTATCATGACTTTATCTTCTAACTTCCACATATAATGTGTGTCACGGTATGTCGTAGTAAATTCAAATTCAGCACGTTCCTTTTGTATTTCAGTAATAATATTACCAATAATGTCATTATCTGGATAGGTGAGTAGTACTGGCTCTGCATTAAAGCCAACTGTTTTTAAATAATCTTTAAAAATATTTTCGCGATATTCAATAGTGTCTTCGTGTTTTTTAATAACATCGTTTTTGTAATCTTCGGTACTTACCGCAGCTACAATTCCTGAAAATGAAAACCCATCTCGATTTACAATTTTATAAATGTAATAAGTTGGTATCTCATCTTGAACAAAAATACTATCTTCCTTAAATTCTAAATAGCGGTTTCGTACTAAAGTATACCTGTCTTTTCCTGTAATATCTTTATGGTATTTATAACCAGGATTAACAATATGTAAGAATGAAAAGGGGTTGTAATTCATACGTGCTTCCAATTCAGCTTGGGTGTAACTTTGGTAAGAACGAGAAGCTACTAGGCTTACTTTATCTCGCGTTGGTCTTATTGCTTTAAAAGGAATTACTTTTGCCATATTTTGAAGTTGGCAGCAAGCAGTAACCAGTATGCAGTAAATTTACTGTTGACTGATGGCCGCAAACTGATGACTATATAAACTGTTTAGCTATTTTATCAGCTTTTCTACTTTCAGAATAATCATAAAAACCTTCACCAGATTTCACCCCTAATTTACCAGCATTTACCATATTTACGAGTAAAGGGCAAGGCGCATATTTAGGGTTTTTAAAACCATCATACATCACATTAAGGATGGACAAACACACATCTAACCCAATAAAATCTGCTAATTGTAATGGCCCCATAGGATGTGCCATACCAAGTTTCATAACTGTATCAATTTCGTGTACACCTGCAACACCATTGTATAAGGTTTCGATAGATTCGTTAAGCATGGGCATTAAAATTCTATTCGCCACAAACCCTGGGTAATCATTAACTTCAACAGGTTCTTTGCCAAGTGTTTTAGATAAACTCATGATAGTTTTGGTTACTTCGTTACTAGTATTGTAACCCCGAATAATTTCTACCAGTTTCATAATAGGAACCGGATTCATAAAATGCATACCAATAACCTTATCTGGTCTTGAAGTTACTGCTGCAATTTGTGTAATAGAAATAGAAGAGGTGTTTGTTGCAAGAATGGTGTTTTCACTGCAAGCTTTATCTAATTGTTTAAAAATATTGAGTTTTAAATCTGAATTTTCTGTGGCTGCTTCAATTACTAAATCGGCAGATTTAACACCTAATTCTATAGATGTATAGTTTGTGATATTAGCAAGTGTTTTTGCTTTTTCTGATTCTGTAATTTTTTCTTTGACAACCATTCTATCTAAGTTTTTAGAAATGGTTGCTATTCCTTTTTTTAGAGAATCTTCACTAACATCAATAAGGTTTACTTTAAATCCTGTTTGGGCGAAGGTATGCGCAATACCATTTCCCATGGTGCCTGCGCCAATTACTGCTATGTTTTTCATAAGCCTCTCTTAATTTCTCCAAAGGAGAGAAACTGTTTTGTTAATAATATCTTTTAATTATAAGTTTTATCCATTAGGGTTTTCCTTCCCCTAAGGAAGGATTAAGGATGGGATTAAAAACAATTAATTATTTGGGTTGCTACTCGTAATGCTTCAGTGCCGTCATGTAAGGTTACAACAGGCGTTGTGTTATTATTAATAGCATCGGCAAAAGTTTCTAATTCGTCTAAAATAGAATTATTATCTGCTACTTTAGGGTTGTCAAAATAGATTTGTTTTTTAATACCTTCGGCATTTTGTAATACCATATCAAAATCACCAGGGTTTTCTGGAGCGTCTTTCATTTTAACAACTTCACATTTCTTTTCAAGAAAATCTACAGAGATATAGGCGTCTTTTTGAAAGAAACGTGCTTTACGCATTTTTTTAAGTGAAATTCTACTGGCCGTTAAATTAGCAACACAGCCGTTTTCAAACTCTAATCGGGCATTTGCAATATCTGGCGTGTCACTAATAACTGCGACACCACTTGCAGAAACATTTTTGACTTTAGATTTTACAATACTTAAAATAATATCGATATCATGAATCATTAAATCTAAAACCACAGGTACATCGGTACCACGAGGGTTAAATTCTGCTAAACGATGTGTTTCAATAAACATAGGCGATTTAATATCGTCTCTAACCGCTAAAAATGCTGGGTTAAAACGCTCAACATGTCCTACTTGTCCGCGTAAATTATGTTCTGACAATAGCTGTCTAATATGTTCGGCTTCTTCTATCGTATTGGTAATAGGTTTTTCAATAAAAATGTGCTTGCCTTTTGCAATGGCTTGTTTTGCACAATCGTAATGTGATAAGGTAGGAGTTACAATATCTACCACATCAACAGCATCGATAAGCGATTCAATAGAATCGAAAAATTTATACCCAAATTCGGCTTCTACTTTTTTACCATTGGTAGCATCGGCATCATAAAAACCAATAAGGTTGTATTTTTCAGATTGATTAAGAAGTCTTAAATGAATTTTGCCTAGGTGACCTGCACCAAGTACTCCTGCATTTAGCATAATTTATACGTTTTCAACAAAAATAAGATATTTAATACATGAATTTGATTATTTAAGATGAATTTTTTAGTGAAAATAAAATGTGATAAAATTGTTTTCAGCTTTAAAATCTTTGACTAATTTTAGCAGAACAAACCACACCAACATTGAAAGACACTTTTAAGCACAAGGGATTAAGACAACAGTTAGTTAACGTATTAAAAAAGAAAGGCATAACAAATGAAGCCGTTTTAAATGCCATTGGTAAAATACCAAGACATTTGTTTATGGATTCTGGCTTTTTAGATCATGCTTATCAGGATAAGGCGTTTCCTATTTCAGCAGACCAAACTATTTCACAACCTTATACGGTTGCTTTTCAAAGTGAATTGTTAGAAGTAAAAAAAGAAGATAAAATTCTTGAAATTGGCACAGGTAGTGGTTATCAAACCGCTGTTTTATGTCTGTTAGGGGCTAAAGTTTTTAGTATTGAACGCCAGCAAGAGTTATTTAAAAAAACGAGTAAATTTCTGCCTCAATTAGGGTACCGCGCTAAGAAACTTATTTTTGGTGACGGTTATAAAGGATTGCCAGAAGAAGCGCCTTTTGATAGTATTATTGTAACGGCAGGTGCACCATTTGTACCTAAGCCATTATTAAGTCAGTTAAAAATAGGAGGAAGGCTTGTTATTCCTGTAGGCGATGATGTGCAAATTATGACGCTTTTTATTAGAAAAGGACCTAAAGAATTTGAGCAAGAAGAATTTGGCGAGTTTAGATTTGTACCTTTATTGGAGGATAAGAATTAGTTATCCAAAATTTTAGTTTCAAAACCATCAATACTTTTGGTGTTTTTTTCTTGCCAATAAGATTTTATTTTTTCTTTACCTTGTTTTTCAGACCACGAGTTTAACATCCCGCGTTCTTCTTTAAAATCCATAAAAGGCACAGAAAATCCACATGAGGTTTGTACTAAATCAACGTCTAATTCAATAATTTGTCTTGAACCCGTGTTTTCTTCAAATAAGTTAATGTATTTGTGAAATTCAGCATCTCTTTCATGATATATTTTGGCGTTCCCGTAAAGTCTTAAAATAAGAGGTTTACCATCAAAAGCACAAAACATAATAGTCATTCGCTCATTTTTTAAAAGATGAGCAGCTGTTTCGTTGCCACTACCAGTAAGGTTTAACCAAACCAACTTATTTGCATTTAAAACCCGAAGGCTATCATGTCCTTTTGGAGATATGTTTACACGACCTTCTTGAGCAGCTGTACCAACAAAAAAGATTTTTTGATCTTTTATAAAGTCTTTTAATTCTTGTGTTATTTCTGGTAGTTGCTTGCCCATGTTTTTTTTAGTTTTTAAAAACTTGGTTAATTATAGCTTCGCCACCAACAACAGGCAGTGTTAAACTAGTACAATCTAAATCTACAGTTAACTCTGTTCCTGGTTTAGGGTGTAGTGTAAACTCTTTATCACTAGAAAAAATCATGAACCCAATTTGTTGTCCTGCTCTAATAATTTGATCGTCTGGTTGTAAATCAAAACTAACTTCGTAAAACTTACCTGGTTTTAAAGGTTTACTTTCTGTTAGCGATTTATAGTTTTGTGGGTCTGCCCAACCGCGTGTAATAATGTTATCGGTGATTTTAACTTTGCCTTCATTCCACGGAAGTGATACAAGCCAAACAGATAAATTAGCAGCAGGTTTACTACTTGATAGTTTGATGGTTACTTTGGGGACTCCCGAAATGTGCAAATTTTTAGTAAGTATTGGTGTTACATATAGTAAACGATGATTTGAGTTTTTAGATTTAGCTAAATCAGTACCTGAAAAAGAATAATCGTCAATCAAAGTTTCTTTACCTTGTTTAGACGTTTTAGAGGTGCTTAATCCTCCAATTTGTGAACCAGAATTTAAATAAAACGTTACTGGTTTAGCATCAGGATTTGGGTAATCTTTATAAGGTGTCGGGTTGCTAATATCATCGTTTTCACGAACAATCCATGCTTTGTTTGTTTCTTTTTCTATGCCATTATCAATACCAAACAAATAGTGTGTAAACCATTTATTCATCATGCTAATTGGTGGCGGACCACCATGCGCATTTTGATGATAGTAAATGGCCGTTTCTAAGCCCATTTCTTTAGCTTTCTTATAAATACGGTAACTGTGTTCTGGCATGACATTCCAATCGTTAAAACCATGAGACATTAATATGGCAGCTTTCATAGGTTTCATATCGTTTAGATAGTCACGTTCTGCCCAAAAATCGTTATAATCGCCCGTAATTCTATCCATGCCGTTTTTCATTTTGGTATTACGAATTTTAGCATTATTGTAAGCGCGTTTAGATTCATCTCCACTATGAATAAAATCATATAATACATCAATATCTTCACCTAAATAACCTCCTGGTGAGCGTACTAATCCGTTAGAACGGTAATAATGATAATAGGATGTATTTGGAGCTACAGGGATAATAACTTCTAAACCATCTACACCAGTAGTTGCTGCTGCTAATGGAATGGTTCCATTATAAGATGTTCCGGTCATTCCTACTTTACCAGTACTCCAATAGGCTTTAACTTCTTCGTTTCCGTAAGGCTCAGAGTAGCCTTTGGCTCGTCCGTTTAACCAATCAATTACTGCTTTAGGTGCTAAAGATTCATTGTCATCTCCAACTGTTGGTGATCCTTGAGATAAACCAGTACCCGGAGAGCATGAGTGTACCACAATATAGCCTCTAGGTACCCAAGTTGCAATTTGTGAGTTTGATATAATAGGGCGTTTCCCTGTTCTAACAACCTCTACATGGACACGTTCTTTTGTAGCTTCACCTAATTCGTGATTTACATTCCAAAAGCTACCTTCTACATCTGGTGCTACTCCAGAATAATATGGACTGGACTCATAAACTACAGGCAGTTTTAAACCTTCGGTCTCGGTTTGATAAGGTCTGGTAACATCTACATACATACGGTCTAGTTTACCATCACCGTCGGTATCAAAAGTAGTTTCAACCCAAAGATCGGTGCGTATCCATTTATCGGGTGTGTTAAAAAACTCTACTATTTGTGCTTCACCATCTTTAAAAATAGGTGTTGCTTTTGTATTTTCTTCTTGGGCAGGAATTGAAATTATACAAAAAAGAGATAGTAAGTTAGTTATGATTGTAACTTTTGTTTTAATAGAAAATGCCATAATTGTATTCTTTAAGGTAAATACGCTTTAGGAATAGAGTTCTTATCTGTTTCTTGTGTCCAGTAAACGTTAACAATCCACCAGCGTTTCCCATCGTTTAGTAACTGTATACTATTAATACCTCTCATAAAAGGTTTTTTATCTTTTTCACTGTGAAACGATTCGTAAGTACTAAATACTTGAGAGATATTTCCAAAAGTATCTACTTTACGATGTATTTCTTTTTCAAAAAAGCCATTTTCAACAAGCCATTTTCCAGAACTTTTAATATAATCGTCTGGTTTCATATAGCGCATTTCATAGATGCCTTCTTTGTTTTTCCATGAAGGAATTAATTTAGCATCAGGTTTAAATAAAAATTTAAAAAGATCCCAATCTCTTTCAATACCTTTTTCTCCAGAAATCACTTTGTATAGTGATTCTATGGTATTATTAAGTGTTGATACGTTAGTCAAGTAATCTTTTTTAGCTTCGGTTTTTTCTTGAGAATATGATGTTATTGATATGAAGCTTATCGCTAATACTAATAGAAGGTTTTTCATTTATGGAATGTCGTAATAATTTAAGCGTACAAATTAAAGATTTGTAAAACGTTGAAGCGTTAAGGGTTTCTTAAAATTAAGAAATCTATTTGTAAATTTTTTTAATTCTATCTAAATCACGTTTGTTATCACGGTCTTTAATACTTTCACGCTTGTCGTATAACTTTTTACCTTTTGCTAAGGCAATAACCATTTTAGCATACCCTTTGTCGTTAATAAATAAACGAAGCGGTATAATGGTAAGTCCTGTATTTTGAACTTCTTTAAGTAATTTTTTTAATTCTTTTTTATTTAAAAGTAATTTGCGTTCTGCTTTTGGTCTGTGGTTGTAGTAATTACCAAAGGCATATTCTTCAATAGTCATATTAATAACAAAAAGTTCACCACGCTCATTAAACTCACAAAAACTTTCAGCAATACTAGCTTTACTGCTTCGTATTGATTTAATTTCGGTTCCTGTTAATACAATACCAGCTGTGTACTTATCTATTATTTCATATAGAAAGCGGGCTTTTTTGTTTTGTATGTTTATGTTTTTTTGCATGGAGCACAAAACTACATAAATTTATTTTTACTATGTTGGTTGATATTGTTGAAAAGTTAAATAATATGAAATAGATTTTGAATTTACTTAAATACAAGTAATTTAGTTGTCTTCTAAAAATCACCATTTATTATTTATATGAAGAAACTGTTTTGCTCTATACTTGTTTTAATGCTTTTAGTATCGTGTAATAGTGTTAAAAAATACAATGAGCAAATTACAACTTTACATACTGTTGAAGGGGTACGTAGTGATATAGATAAGGTTTACAATCAATTAAAAAAGCATCATCCTAAACTATATCAATATACTTCTAAAGAAGATTTAGATTTTAAATTCGATAGTCTTAAAGCATCTATAAAATCACCAATAAATTCACGCGATTTTTATAAAAAGCTAGCACCTGTGGTTAGTTTGGTAAGGCAGGGACATATAGCTGTAGGTTCTGTTAGCAAACGCTTTACTAGAAAAGAACGTAAGTTTTTAAAAAAGAATAAATTTCAATTTTACGATTTAGATTTTGAATATTTAAACCAGAAACTTTGGGTGACGAATGTTAGAGGAGGTGACTCTTTATTAGTGGGAAGTGAAGTGGTTAAAATAGAAGATGATTTAGCAACCAATTTAGTAGGACGTTACAAGACACGTTTTGCTTCTGATGGCTATAATCAAACACTACATAATAGATATGTAGGTAAAGGGTTTCGGTATTTTTATTATAAAGATAAGGGCTATTTAGATAGTTTAACCATAACATTTAAACTGAAAGATTCTTTATTTAATAAAACATTTAAACGCATTAAGAAAGGTGAAAAACAAGATTCAATTACTGATAAAAAAGTAAAAAAGCCTAAACTAAGCAAAGTCGAGAAAAAGAATAACCGCATTGCTGCTAAAGAAAAACGTAAGAAAGATAAAAAGTATGGCTTTATAAGTAAGGATAAAGGCTATACAAGACATTTTAGGTTTTTAGAAGCGGATAGTACGGTAGCTTACATGAAGATTAAAGCTTTTGGTAATAGAAATTATAAAAAGTTTTATAAAGAAAGTTTTGCAAAATTAGATTCGGCTAAAACTAAAAATGTTATTCTCGATTTGAGAGATAATGGAGGCGGAAGAATTTCTGAAGTAGATTATTTATATGCCTATTTAACAGATGAAAATTATAAACTTGTTAACGAAAGCGAAGTCGCTAGTAGGTTACCTTATTTTAGTTTTTTAATGAGTAATACAAGTCTAAATGCATTAAAAATTATTTCTGGCATATTGTCGCCTTTTATCGCCGTGCATAATTTGATTAAAACAAAAAAACGTGATGGTAGGTTTTATTATAATCTTAGGTTTTCAAAAGAGAAAACGCCTAAACCATTGCATTATAAAGGGAATTTATATGTGTTGATTAATGGGAATTCTTTTTCGGCATCATCTCTCATTTCTACACATCTTAAAGCAACCAAAAGAGCTGTTTTTGTTGGAGAAGAAACAGGAGGCGCTTACAATGGTTGTGTGGCTGGAATTTATAAAATTTACCAAATGCCAACATCAAAATTAAAAATAAGAATGGGATTGATACAAGTAGAAACAGCCTATAAGCAAGCACCCGATGGCTATGGTATAAAACCAGATGTTGAAATATTACCAACTATTAAGGATAGAAATTTAAAAAGAGATCCAGAATTAGAATGGGTGCTAGCAGATATTAAGAAAAAGAAGCATTCGTAATTAAAAGTTAGTGTTATTGCGAATATTTATCTGCATTATTATCAAAATTACAAATTCACTGATAAAGCATTGTTTTTTATTGCCTTCCCGTAAAACATTTGTATTTTTGATATTGATTTTTAATAAACGAACGTCAAAAATATATTATGAATTCATACGATGTAGCCGTTATAGGCTCAGGTCCTGGAGGATATGTTGCAGCTATACGTTGCGCACAATTAGGCATGAAAACTGCCATTATTGAAAAATATAACACACTTGGAGGTACTTGCTTAAATGTAGGTTGTATACCAAGTAAAGCACTTTTAGATTCGTCTCACCATTACGAAGATGCTATAAAGCATTTTGAAGAGCATGGTATTGAAATTCCTGGTGATATTAAAGTGAATCTTGAAAAGATGATTGCTCGTAAACAATCTGTTGTAGATCAAACTACAGGTGGGATTGATTTTTTAATGAAGAAAAACAACATTGATGTTTATCAAGGTTTAGGAAGCTTTAAAGATGCAACTCATATTACTATTTCAGGAGATGAAACGACTGAAATTGAAGCAAAAAGCACCATTATTGCTACAGGAAGTAAGCCATCAAATTTGCCGTTTATAAAATTAGATAAAGAGCGTGTAATAACGTCTACCGAAGCTTTGAAACTAAAAGAAATCCCGAAGCATTTAATTGTTATTGGAGGTGGTGTTATTGGTTTAGAACTTGGTCAAGTTTATAAAAGACTTGGTGCTGAGGTGTCTGTTGTAGAGTTTATGGATCGTATAATTCCAACTATGGATTCAGGGCTTTCAAAAGAGCTTAATAAAGTATTGAAGAAGCAAAAATTCAAAATTAATATTTCACATAAAGTAAAATCTGTAGAGCGTGTTGGTGATGAAGTTATCGTGAAAGCAGATAATAAAAAAGGAGAAGAAGTAGAATTTAAAGGCGACTATTGTTTAGTGTCTGTTGGGCGTCGTCCGTATACAGATGGCTTAAATGCAGAAGCTGCAGGTGTAAAATTAACCGATAGAGGACAAGTTGAGGTTAACGATCATTTACAAACAAGCGCCACAAATATCTATGCGATTGGTGATGTTGTAAAAGGTGCTATGTTAGCTCATAAAGCAGAAGAAGAAGGAGTGTTTGTTGCTGAAACGATTGCAGGTCAAAAACCACATATCGATTATAATTTAATTCCAGGTGTTGTTTACACGTGGCCAGAAGTAGCTACGGTTGGTAAAACTGAAGAGCAATTAAAAGAAGCAGGTATAGCATATAAAACAGGACAATTCCCTATGCGTGCTTTAGGTAGAAGTCGAGCTAGTATGGATTTAGATGGTTTTGTAAAGATTTTAGCAGATAAAACGACTGATGAAATTTTAGGAGTACACATGGTTGGAGCTCGTGCTGCAGATATGATTGCTGAAGCTGTAGTGGCTATGGAATATAGAGCATCTGCTGAAGATGTCTCTAGAATGTCTCATGCACATCCTACGTTTACTGAAGCTATTAAAGAAGCAGCTTTAGCAGCTACTGATGATAGAGCTTTGCATATATAAAATTTAATTGACTTATTAATATAAATTCCGTATCTTAATTAGCTA
>TARA_R110002050_G_scaffold2026_4_pt1 | contig 20130 bp, 22 predicted proteins | sample TARA_R110002050 | Tara Oceans TARA_R110002050 (sample SAMEA4396988) | marine metagenome | biome: Polar Biome; feature: [DCM] deep chlorophyll maximum layer (ENVO:01000326); material: water (ENVO:00002006), including particulate matter (ENVO:01000060) such as... | depth 25 m
GGTATCGCTCGCTTACAAGACGGTGGTGCGGAACTTTTTAACCCGGCTGAGTTTATGGGTCAGGCTCTTAATGAAATGGCGCCTTCTGGGACGGGTTCTCCTGAGACAGCCTCTCCTGGTTTTTTCCCCGAAGGAAATTTTGGTGTCCCCAGTGGTGGCGAAGAAACAGGAATCCTTTCTGGTTTAGGTGAAGCTCCTGAAGAGATAGGCAGTCCTGTGGAAACAGACGAAGAATTAGGTTTAGCCAAACAACAAGCCATGAGTATTTTTGACACGATGTTCGAGGAAACCATGTCTGTTTTACAGGCGGAGATGTCTTCGGGAACAATGCCTTCACAGAACATAGACATGGTTCTAAGGGACGAAATAGAGGTTATTGAAGGCCAAGCAGAGGCTCAGGTTAAAGAAGCTATGTCTCTTCCGGAAGAAGTGGACTTGATTCCCGCTGAGGTCTCACAAAGCTATTTGGAAAAAGCTCGAATGATTGTGGGTGCTCCTCAAGGGTCAATGGACATGGGACAACCGGACATGAGCGAAGAAGACATGGCTGTGGAAAGAATGTTTGGTGGCGGAGCAACACCAGGAATTAATACGAGTACCGCAGTAGCCGAAGAAGATCCGTTGTCTATTATAGAACAAGCAAGGATAGACTCTTCCGAAAGAATGGACAAGAGACGAAAAGAGGAAATGATAAGCGCCACGGGTAGAGAAACAGACCTTTCGGCTAAGGTTAAGGCGGGAGACTTTCAGCCCCTGAAAACGGATTTCTCAGAGTTGGAGAACTTGGTTTATATGACAGGCAAGGTTGCTCAAGAAGCAGCCGAAAACGAAAGCTACATTAGTGGAGCCGCTGCTGGGATGGGCGGAAGCTGGCTTGAGGCTCTAACGATAAAGCCTAAAAGAGGAAGGCAGGCTAGGGACAAAGCAGTGTTGGAAGCGAAAAAAGAAATAGCAACGCTTAAAGTAGCTGAAGACAAAGCCATTAAAGCCGGTGACGCGGAAGCAATGAAAAGCATTTTTTTACAGGGGCAAAAGATAAAAGACCAGTTAAGCAATACACTGCTCAATGCCCAAGCAGACATAGAGGGTCGAGCCTTATCAGAAACCGGGGACATTATAACCAAACAGATTGGGGACGAAAACATGACGGACACATGGCGCACGGACCAATACTGGTTGGACGTATTAGAAGATCCAAACTCTTCGGACCTTCAAAAAAGGGTGGCACAACAAGCACTGGGCATTGGTTCTGGAAAAGGCGACGTAAACTCACGAACCGCTGAGTTTGTAAAATTAGCGAACGCTGCTTGGAAAGATTATAAATCCCGTAGCGGTGGCTCGATGGATTATGTCAACAAGGTGAAGAGGTTTGAGGAAGAGTTTGCGCCTTTAATCAAGTTTAATGCGTCAACCATACTTCCAACAGACCCTAACTTTTCGACTGTCGTAAGAGACTATATGATGTCACAAGACAGCGGTGCCCAAGCGGCTTCTTCTGCTCCAATAGATGTCGGTTACTTGACACCGGATCAACTTAAACAAGCCCTCGAAGGTGGTTTTTATCCAAGTGGAACCGTTTTAAAAACGGCTGACGGACAAATAACGGTACCATAGCATGTCTTCTTTAACGGAAGCGCAAACGAAAGAGATACTCTCTACGCTTTTTCCGGAACAAGCCAAAGAGTCTCCTCCTCCCGAACCTGAACTCGAAGAAAACAAACCCGAACCTCGTGAGCTACAAGTAGAGTCTTGGTCGCGTTTGGTGGGTAAAGAATGGGACAATGACTCAACTCCCGCCGAACAAAGAGCTTTTATTGCTCCTGTGGTAGAAAACATTGGGCCTCAAATCGGTCTGTTGTTTCAAAACAGCCTGGACGCATTGAAGCTAAATGTTTTGGAAAGCGCACGCAGAAAAATGGGTGTGTTTGAAACCGAAGAGGGACGAGAAGAACTAAACCGAGAAATTGATGAAGAAGTCTCGGTCCTTATGGCGGATATCGAAGCCGGTATTAAAAAAGTTGAAGACTTAAACCCGCAAGAGCTGAATACGGTTCAGGAAGGACTTAGAAGCGGTTTAATTAGTTTCGCTGTGATGGCTCCTGCTCTACTCCTCAGTATATTTGCACGCAGCCCAACACCAATGATTGCGAGCATGTCCTTACTGACAGGGGCAGACAGTTATACGACTGGAAGAAACGAAGGTTTGTCCCACAAAGACGCTTTGAAATACGGTGCGGTAGACGGGCTCATTGAAGGCGCAACCGAAATTCTCCCTGCCACACTCCTTTTAAAACTTTTTCCCGGTGCCAAAAACGCAGCGGGGGGTTTTAGTAAAAGAGCGTTCAAATATCTTTTGAGTGATGTAGGAGGCGAACAAGCGGCCACCTATTTACAAAACCTAAACGCTTATGGGTATGGTTTAGACGAGCAGATGCTCGCTATTGAGGGAGCCTTTGAAACCGGTACTATAGACGGTTTAGAAAAAGAAGAGCTAATAGGTGATCTTCTCAAACAACGTGCGGCTGTCACCTTTATCGCGACACTGTTTCAGGGCAGCCTTCAAGTGTCCGTTGCTAAAATGGTGGAGTTCGGTATGTCCGAGCAAGAGATTCAAGAAGAGTTGGAAGGAACACTTATAGACGACGAACTAAGTGAGGCTGAAAGACAAGCCGCCTATGATGAGTTCGCAGCAGTAGAAGAGTTCGAGGAAACGACTCCAGGGGAAAAGATTAAGTTGGGTATTGCCAAAACAGGGGCGGCTAATATTCTTGCGACAAAAAGACAGCAAGAGCTGTATGCGGAAAGAGAGGCTCTACTGCTAGACCCCGAACTTAAAAAGGACCCCAAAAAACTAAAAAAAGAGTTGAAAAAAATTGACACTGAGTTAGGGGCTGTCGAAGAACAAATAAAACGTATTGAAAAAACACGCAGAGACTTTGAGGGCATGGAAGAAAACATGGTTCGCCTAGACGAAATTGAACAGGAGCTGGCTGATAACGAAGACCCCGAAGTAAAAAAATTACTGGAACAAGAACAGACAGAGCTCACCGCCAATATCAATGTAGTGAGTAAGCCAGAGACGGCGGCGGACAGACGCGAGCCGATTGAATACACTCCCTTTGACCCTGAAGAGGGTATGATTGCACTAGAAGAAACGCCGGAGGCGGAAAAACAAGGGGGTAAAAACGGTTTCTTTAATCCTACCGTACAACGGCTGTACGATGTTTTAGTGGACAAAAAAACCGGAAACGAGATTGTATCCGCTTACAATTTGTTGCGTCAAAAAATGGCTGAGTATGGCTACAACTCTACGGGTTTTGTGGAACAAGACGCGCCTCGAATAATTAAACAGACACAGAAAGACCTTAGACGTTTGCTCCGTCTCTCTAAAAGTCTTTTAAACAAAAACCGTGCAATCATGCTTACGCGAGAAAAACTGGCTGAGGGTAAGATAGAGCAGAAAGAAGCGGACCAAAAAATACTGTCAGCGAACAAAGACATAGCGAACATAGAAGCCAATTTAGTCGAGCTTTATGCAAGGGCTGAACAGAAGGTAGAGCCGCTTCCTGATCTCCCTGAAAACAGGGACAACCCTTACGGCAAGAACAGTCGCTTTTTTGCACCAGGACCTTTTAAAAAGTTTATTAGAAAACTACGAGGCGAGCGCTTTGACGGTAACGTTATAGTGTATCGCCCTTCAGCGGAAAGTGGTCCAGGTAAAGAAGTGGTGGCGCTAGAGGGGGAGGAAGAGGCAGGGCCCACAGCCGTGATCCCTTTTAAAAAACTAGATGCAGACTCAATCATTCGACTTTATTTTTATGATCTTTCGGGAGGAAAAATGGAGGTGTTAAAAGACCCTCTGACCGGAAACCCTTTCTCTGCTGAATACGACGGTATCGAGTTTATTAACCCGCTATCGGGGACGTTGGAACTGGATCCAGGTCTTTTGCCTTCTATTGAAATGGATGGGAAAACATACCAAGCTCTTTGGGAACCAGGCACACTGTCAACGTCTACTTCTCGTGTTTCGAGCGACCCTGCGATGGCACCAAATACGTCTGTTTTTACGAATACAGAAATAGCCGCCTTTTATTGGGACAGGTTTAAAAGTTTTTTTCGTCCTAGGGGTGTGCGGTCAACCATCATGGAAGAGCTCCAAAGTGGTCCCGAGGGCCCTATAGCTAAAGAAAAGCTGTCGAGCCGACAGCTCACCCGTATGTTCAGAGAGTTCGCAGAGATACAGGAAAAAATGCAGCTAAAGATAGAAGAAGGCTTGCTTAAGGTAAAAACGGATATCTTTGAGGAGGGGGTTATTTTTGAGGACGGTATAGCTTATCTCTCCCCAGAAGAAACTTTGTTGCATTTTAAAAGACTTGTTGCTAACGCTTGGAAAGGTGACAAAGAGGCTCAAATCGCGCTTGGTCGCTCCGGACAGACAGAACTACTGAAAGCCATCAAGGACGGTAGAGACAGAATCAGTAAAAACACAACGCGTATTATTAAGCTGGTTAAACTCATTGATCCAGAGGCCTCGACATACACCAAAGAGAAAATAAAAGTGATGGAAGACACTATTGGTACGTACATGGGAAGAGCTTTTGGCGCCTATATTTTCCCTGATTGGAAGGCGCCCAATCGGAAGACCGCTACACAAGCTGAAAAAATGCAGCATGCGCTCGCAGTTGAACAGTTGGCTGAACTTTATCAAAAGAAAAAAGGTGAGGCAGAAGGGTTGTCTATGGAAGACCACCGGAGAGAGGCAGAAAGAGACATGAATATTTTATACAACGGAGAGAGCTCGCAGAGATCCGAGATTTTTGTGAACATGTTTGACATGACCCCCCCGTATGTGAGCGTAGACAAAACACAGCAGAAAATTCTTGCTCCAACGCTTAAGGGAAAACGAACAGACATCCCCGAAGAGGTTAGAAAGGCTTTGGGAGAACTATCGGAGCCTGAGCACCAGGCTCAACAAACCGCCTACAAGCAAGAACAATTTATAGCTATAACTGAGTTTTTGTTGGACCTTAAAGAAATAGGGACCAATCCGAACACGCGTTTTCTTTCTAAGGTGCAAACGGGTAGATATAACACGGAAATCATTATTCCAGGCGACGTTCTCAACCCTCTCAACGGCTCTTTCACCACTAAGCAAATGGCTCAGGCGATTATGAAAACGATGGGATACGGCCCGCTGAAGCGTTATCTCAGCGGTATTAGTAATATGAGTGATTCGTCGAAAAAAATCTATTTAAAGACACAAGGAGGACTTGGGCTTGTTAACATCGCTTACCTACTTCTTTCTGTAAAGACACAAAGCAGGAACTTCGTGAGCGCGATGGGCTTCCCAATTACAGCGGGGAACTGGCAAGCGTACAAACATCCAAAAGAGGCTTTCAAGTTTGTTATGGCAAGTATAGAAAACATGTCTAGGGAAGAACAAGACTTTTTAGTTAAAGAAGGCATAACCGCTTCAAGTATAGCCGTTGGAGAGCACCGGGCAGTTATGGACCTGATGCAGGGAGCGGCCTCTTGGCAGGAGTTTTATGATTCAGTAGAAAAAAGGCAGCTTAGTTTACTAGACGCAGCTAGAAAAAAAGGAAGAGAGGCGTTGCGAATAGCGGAAGCCACTTATGTTGGTGCGGACGACCTGCCTAAAATAATGAATTATCTTGGAGAAAGAGACTCCTTGTATGGTATTTACGCTCCCCAAGGCATTGAAAACCTTACCGCTGAACAGGTTGAACTGTATATCGACATGATTTCCGAATCCATTGTCGAGCAGGGCGGTTCAAAGGTAACGCGTTCCGGCAGTACGGCTGCGGAAAATTTAGACAAAGCAATTCGACAAAGGGCTTCTTTTCTTACTCGAAGGAATATTCCAAACTACAACCGGTTGCCTAATGTCCTCGATGCCTTAAGGGCTGCGATGGCAGCAAACTTCGCTGGGTTTCCCACAGCGATTATTACGTCCGAAGCAAACATACTGAGAACCGCCATAACGGACTTTAATTTATCTTTTTCTTCGGATCCGGCATTGGATCCTGGAGTAAGGCGGCGCTTGAGGCAAAGAGCAGCCTCGCGTGCAGCAATAAACATAGGTTGGATACTGGGACCTGGAACTATTATGACGGCAGCTTCTGCGCTGCGTTTTGCTGGGAGGGTTGCAACCTCGCGTGGAGGGAAAGTCGGTGGTGCATTACTTACTTCTTACGCTTTGTCGAAGTTTGTCGCGGAATGGGCCCAGAACAATAATTTTGTTTTTGCAACGGATGTAGATGAAGACGGTGTTTTTGAAGTCTTTGATTTTTCTCACACAGACGGATACACACTCATAGGCGAGCCCGCAAGACTGTTACTAAAATACTTTACGGCTGGTAAGTATATGGACGAGGATGCCCAAAAACATGTGTTCGACACTCTTCTAAAGTCTTTGAAAAACATTACCACTACATACACTAACGAAAAAATCTTTAAGAAAGTGATTCTGGACGTTTTGGCTGGGGAAAATCGCGAAACAGGGAACGCGTTATTTGATCCGAGTCTTGGGTTTTGGGACACACTTGAGCCGCGTTTGGAGCACGCTGCTAGAGAGCTCTCGCCGAGGGTTTTTCGGGAAACGGTTGAAATTGGAAAGGCTGTTGTTCTCACTGGAGAAGAAGCACTGGACCGAGACGGTCGTAAACGAAACCTCTTACGTGCCCTTGCAAATGCGATTGGATTTAAAACGAACCGGATAGATCCTAAAACAATTATTAATGACTACAAACTATCTGATTTCAACAACGCTTATGACCAGAGCAAAAGCTACGCGAGGCAGGTTTTTTATCGAGCCGAGGGCAGCGAACTGGGCTATGATAATATGCAAGCCATGGTCGATTCCTATGACGAGTTGCAGCGACAGCATTTTGACCAAGTTAGAGACCTGCGTTTGGACATTCATTGGATGGCACCGTTCTTAGGCACCCCTACCGCCGAAGTGTTGACACATCTGGAAAACCAAACACCCAGTCGTATTCTACAGTTTGAAAAAACAGATCGGTTGAACATTTTAGATCCAGCGTCCGAGAACCCGTTGTATTTGCCCACAAAAATTGACAGTTTTTTAAAGACTTATACTACGGAACTTCTTAAAATACAAGAAGCGGCGGGTATATCTGACCAAGAGATAGAGGCGCGTGTCGAAACTTTGGGTGAACAGATCGAAGAACAGTCCTACAAAAAATGGGCTGCGAAACCCGTTCGGTGGACCATGGACCAAATAGAGTTAAAGGTTGGGGAATACGAAGAGCAAAAAGAAAACGGGGTTGTTGAACAAGACATTACTAAACCGACCACTGCTGAACTTGTTGAAACACTTTTTCCTACGAAAGATTAAACTGAGCCACTCTTTCGTTCCAAGCGTCCGCCGCTCGATCAAATTCGCGTCCTTCTAGGACAAACTCTTGGTAGAAACAGTCCACTGAACACATCATAATAACGCCCTTTCTTATCTCGGTGCCATACAGTTCGTTGTGCGCCAAAGCGTATGCGGCAAGCTGTTGAAAATAGTCCCAAACAAAGCGCCGACTTTTCTTGGGGATGTTGGTTTGTTTAAAGTCCATAATGGCGTCTTCCCCTAAATGCTTGCCAATGACGTCTGCTGTTCCAGCGTAGCCTCCAGGGAAGTAAAGGGATACCTCACACCCATATACGTGGTCAATGGAGGGAAAACCTTGGTCCATGATCGTACAAGCCATCTTGTAGGCTCTCTTTTGATCGGCTGTTTCTGGGTAGTAGTCCCAAATGCTGCCCTCTACAAGCTGTCGTTCCAACAGTTCGTGCATTTCAGTACCACGAGCCGCCGCCTCATTCCTGATGCGGTCTGCTTCTTCTTGCCCAACCTTCTCCACCCACTTCTTAAGGCCGTCACCTTTTTTGGTTCCGGACAAAATGGTAGTAACAGAGGGAAGTTTTTCTTCTCCGTATACATACACACGGTTTCCTTCCTCTGTTTCTTGGACAAGCTCTACATAATCATAGGGCGAGCCAAAAGGTATTTCGTGCCTCATTTTTTAACGTTTTCTTTTTCCGCCATTTCTTTAATAGCTTGTGCGAAAACATTGCTGGTAGGTCTTTCGGTGTGTTCTCCAATTTTCCTAGCTAGTTCTACGATTTCTCTGCGTATCGCTACGCTTTTCCATTTATCTGTATTCATGTTTACTCCTGGTTTAGTCTGATAGATTATAATATAAATCCCTCGATATATAAAATATATTTTATGACATTGAGTCCCCCCAATTTTTTCCTATTTCTGCGTCAACTTTATTGGGAACCTCGAGTTGCACCGAGCTTTCCATAATTTCAACTATTTCCTTGACTTCTTTCTCTGTTTCCACAGAAAAGACAAGTTCGTCGTGTACCTGCAACAAAGGCTTGTGAGACGCGTTGTAGCAGTCCAACAGGGCTTTCTTGGTCATGTCTGCGGCTGACCCCTGTATCAGTTTGTTCAAAGCCTTGTAGACGAAAGCACGCTTGATCTCCCCGTTGTACTCGTGCAGGGCTTCCTTGTATTTTAAAGGTCTTCCCGTGCCGTATTGTTTAGGCTCCCACATATCAAAGTGACAACGCCGACCCAACAAGGTTTTAATATAGCCTCTGGTGGTAGCACTGCGCATTACGGTGTCTGCCATCTGCCTAACAAAAGGGGCGTAAGTGTTAAAGCGGACCAAAATATCACTGGCTTCCTCAACATCGACACCCAACTGGTCGGCTAACTTTCCTTTGCCCATGCCATACATAATTCCTAGTCCTATGGTCTTGGCTGTCTTACGGTCAATGCCTACCAAATCGGCAACCTCTTGGTGAAAGTCCGCTTCTCCTGCAATATACGCCTCGGCCACGCTGTCTACTCCCTCATAACGAGAACGGTGGGCAAAGTGAGTCAGTATCCTAGGCTCTTGTTGAGAAAAGTCAGCCGAGCACCACTTCTGTCCTTCTTCCGGAAGGAACAAAGAACGTATTAAAGGGCCTATTTCTTTATCTCTAGCTGGGACTTGTTGTAGGTTAGGGTTGCTCATGGACAACCTTCCAGTCACCGTGCCTCCTGTCTCTCCTTTAAGCTGTCGAATGTCGGCGTGAATCCTCCCGTTGTGTTCGTGCTTGATGATCGTATCAATAAAGGTGCTGTGGGCTTTGTTGAGTTCTCTGATCTTCATAATCATCTGTGCCACGGGATGTTTTTGACCGGCTAAAAACGCTTTGGTAAAACTGGGTGCGCCTTTGGCGGTGTGGTTGTAGGGAATTTTGCAGGCATCAAAGACCTGTGCCACGGAAGTGGCGGCCCAAATCCTGACTTCTTTAATTCCCGATTCTTTTGCCACTTCTTTAATCAGCTTCTGTTCTTTTGTGACCAGTTGCTTCTTTAGTCCGTCCGCTCTTTCCAAGTCAACCCTCACCCCTGTTAGCTTCATGTTAAACAACGCAGGGAACAGGTCTGTTTCCAAATTAAATATGTTCCAAAGATTCTGGTCCTCTAGGTGTATTTTAAAGTGGTTCCAAAGTTTCAAGGTCAGTGCGGCATCTTGTGCGGCATACGTTCCAACATAAGCTGAGGGCAGTCGCCACATCTCTGCTTTCGGGTCCACTCCCCACTCTTCCGCTGCCTGTCTTAGTTCTGCCTCTGACTTGCCTTCTTGCAGATACTCTTGCCCCAGAGAATTAAGGGTGTACCAATACATGTTCTCATTAATCAAGGGTGCCACGATCATGGTGTCAATGATGCGTCCTTTAACGGTCACACCTTCTCGGTGCAACCAACCCACGTCGTAGGTAGCGTTGTGGAATATCTTGTCGCAAGGCAACGCACAGAGATCTTTGATAAATTCTATGACCCGCTTCTTGGGAAAATTAAACCCGGCTTCATGGGAAAAAGGAAAGTAGTCGGCATAGCCGTCGCAAGCTATTGATATGCCTACGGTTTCTCCGTCCCCTCTCACGTAACCGGGGCCCTTGGACTTTAGGTTAGGGTCCCGTGTCTCAAGATCAATCGCTATTTCCTTTGCGTCCTTGAAGATTTGTGTCGGAAAAATATCCGGTGGTGTCCATTCAATGGGTGGCTGAAATGTTTTATAAACCATATTTTAGGTTCTCGTTTTGTGCGTTAATAATAAAAAGGTTTTCTCGCGCTCTGGTCACAGCAACATAGAACTGTCTGTGTAAACTGTCGGCATTGAGCATAGCGTTCAGTTTCTGCGCTGGAGATAAGTCTAACAACACTGCCACGTTGTCGGCTTCTCCCCCCTTTGCTTTGTGTATGGTAGACAAGGCTACCCTCGGTTCGTTGTTTAGGTCCTCTTTGTTCTCTAGTGCTTTTTTAATGAACGCTCTCCGTTCCTCGTTAATTCTTCTTGTAAAGGTCTCTTGCCAAGTCTTTCCTAAACACGCTTCGTGCAGACCAAAAAGTTCCACCACCTGTTGTTGGGTTAATTTTCTTGCGTTGTCTTCGTCCTTTCCTGGGGCACTAAGGAACCCGCGTTTGACCTCGTTCTTGGTCAAGAACCGATACACGCTCGCTAGTTCTTCTACTGTGATCGGGTCTCTTTTTTCGTTCAACTTCTGCCACGCTTCAATCGCCTGCACCATTGGAAAAGAAATGTATCGAAAACCATTGTGTGAGAAAGGGATGCCACGATCAATCAGAGTTTTTCTTGCGTTGTAGCCTTCTCCGTCGCCGTTTAACATGTAGTCGCAAGACGCAAGGATTAACCACTCGCCTTCCTCTAGTGGTAGCACGCGGACAGAGGGCAGGTGTTCAAGAGACCCTTCCTCTTTTCTAGGGAGGTAGACCTTCTCTTGCCTGTTTTGTATGCGACGAGCAATTCTTTCGGCTTGTTTGTGTACTTGTCTTGGCACTCGGAACGATTGATCGAGGACCACGGTCTCGCCCTGCATGGCGATGAACCGGTCGGGTCTAGCACCATTCCATTCGTAAATGGCTTGGTCATCATCGCCCGCGATGTACGTAACGGGGACCACGGACATGAGCTTTTCTATCAAGCGCCAGTTTAATTCGGCTAAGTCTTGTGCTTCATCAACAATCAGTACGTCCAATGGTGGGACTCTTCCTTTTGTAAGAAACTCAATAATCATATCGGCAAAAGAAAAGATGCCTTGTTCTTCTCGATACTCTCCCCAGGCTTTCGAGATCGGCTCTAGCAACGAAGGCACAACCTTTTGTCGTATGCGAACGTTTGTTTTCAGGCGCTCCTCTGCCACCCTTCGACAGTTGGCTTTAGCGTTTTCAATAATCTGGAAATACGGGTCTTCCAACATGGCTTCCAAAGACTTGCGTGTCAGTCCGCTGTAGTGTTGTGTTAAAGGGAAGCTGTACGCCTCTAAAAATTCTTTAATGTCTGTGCCTTCCATGACACGGGTAATGCCCATGGCTCTTTTACAGAAAGCATGGCTGGTACAGAAGTAGGTCAGTTCGTCTTTGTCTAAGCCGAAGCGAGCACGCGCCCGTTTCTTCCCCTCTTCTGCGGCCTTCACGGAAAAAGAAATAAAGGCAATGCGGTCAGGAGAAATTCCTTCGTCTATGTGTTGCTCTATGTGTCGAAGTAGTGTGGTCGTTTTGCCGGTTCCAGGGGGTCCAAAATATTTGGTCGAATGGAGTTCCTTATTCATCTTCCCAATCCTTCGCAGGCTTGTTCAGTTTGAAGTCTTTAGCGCTGACGTTTAGAGCAGCGGTTTCCGGTGTCTCAAGAATCCAGATGGAAGTAGCGCCGGCCCCTTTGTCTATATATTTTGTTGCTGTGTGGGCTCCCAGTTCCTTCAACTCATTAAAAATCTCAGCGTCCCGTATTGCTTTCATGCCTTTAAACTCTTTAATATACTTTACCAAATCTCTGCCACGAAACCACCATTCGTGTGGTTTGGTCTCTTCACTTCTATACACAGCGCCTGCCAGTATGGCCACCCGGGCAGAGGACTCGGTGTTTTTGCAAAACTCTTCAATGGCGTCTTGTAGTAGTCCTGCTTTAGTCATGTCGGGGGGCACTTCGATTTCCTGCACGTTTTGCAGCAAGGCGTTGAGTTTCATTACCCAGTCTTTCTTTTTAATGTCAGGGGGACAAACGTTTAAAACTTCCATGCACCTTTGTTGGTACAGAGAAAAGTTGTGCATTTGGCGTGTCTCAAGAACCAGGGTCTGTCCTTCCACGTCCAAGTGCCATAAGGGAGGGTCCGTCAGATACTTTCTGAGTCCGGACAGCTCAACTTCTTTTTCGGAAGCATCAATGCCGTACCTTCTTGTCACGCACACACCGCTTTGGCAATGATTCACCAAAGGTGGTGTGGTACACTTATAATGATAGTCAGATTTCTCTAGGCTATTCATTAAAGCGTTCAGTTCAGCATGCGACAGGGGCTTGTGGCATACTGTTTTGTTCGCTTCCTGAAGTTTGTCGCGCCACTCATCGCTTTCGGGGTGCAGTTTTCTAAACAACACTCCGTAGGAGAAGAGGGCGTCGTTGCGGGTGCCTTCAGGTATCCCGTTTAGCTTCATGTGTACCAGACATGGTGGTGCGTGGTCCCAGAAAGACCCTTCCGAGCCCTCCCCGTTGTTCGCTTTTCGACTTTTCTTTATGGGTTTGAGTTGATCAAGTTCTTGCTCAGTCACAGCTTTGTCCTTGACCGCTTGTATGAACTGAGTGGGTGTGAGAGCGTCTCCGCTTTTGTTGATTGCGTATCGCGTTGTGTCGTGCCCACCAAAATAGGGCATGTTGAGCCAGTTTCCTGTCTGCTTGGTTCTCTCCACCTGCTTAGACCACTGATATTGTTTTGGGAAAATTTCGTCTTTGGTTCTCCCCATTGCCGCCGCTATCTCGTTAAGTTTGCTTTGAAGTTTGAAAGCCGGTACCGGGACAGTGGTGAACAGGAACAAATGCACGCCGCCCGATTTGGTCATACAGGGGACCAAGGGCAGTTGCATGTCTTTAATAATTTTTTGTAGATGGTCCATATCAACGGGGTATTCGTCAACGTCAATGCACCCCCATTGGCAGGTTTCGTCGTCTTTGAGTGGGATGACTCCAATAGAGGTTCTTCCACCGAGGTGGTTCTGCCAGTGGACCAGGGACAAGGGCTCTTGTAGTGTGCGTCCTCTGCCATCTTTCTTGGTGCCTTTCGGTGTCTGCTTGGTTCCCTTTATCTCATATATGCCGAAAGCACGTTCCAGTCCAGAAAACACTGTCATAAATTCTACTGCTATTTCTTTCACATAGGCCCCTCAGCGAAGCTCTCACGAAAGGGTACGTCCGTGAGAGCTTCTTTGTTAACGTTACTAGGCCCAGTCGGGTTTAGATTGATCGGCTAATTTCTCAGTTGTTTCACCCTGTGGAAGCATGTTTTGCATACCTCCGCCTAAACAAAACTTAGAAAACTCTTCTGCCTCTTTAAACAAATCTGTTTCTTCGGCGTTCAGCGGTCTTTCCTGCGTTATTTTATAGTTGTAATAAGTCCCTTTTTTGCTTTCTTCTTCTATGGTCGAAATGTTATAGAAGTGTGAGTGGGCGGGCGGGGTGAAGTCACCTTTAGCGCCGTTCATGCGCGTGTTGTTGATCGCTCCTATCCACGCTCTTGAAATTTTAAGCTGCGATCGAGTCATATTAATCACACAACGTTGCATTTCACCGCTGATTTCTGCAAAACCGTAATGGTTGTTTGTTTTTTGCAGCTCCGTACGGGTGCCGTCAGAGTGTGTCAAGACGTCTCGATAAAACGTGTCTCTTTGCGCTTGCGCTAACAAAGGGGTGTCTTTGGCGTGTACTGCCACAAAGCCGCCGCCGTCTTCTCTTAGTGTCCACTCAACATAGTTGTTGTCGAAAAACGCAGGGAGAAAGCGTATGCCTTCACTGCCGTCTATGGCTGTCTCTGTTGCGGTAAACAATAGGTCTCCAACGCTTGCTGTTTCTATGTACTTGGGCGAACTTTTTTTGAGTTGTGGGCTCATGGGTTGAATGATAGAGATACGCGGGGTGGCTAGATCATCGGGAGAAATGTCTCCGATTCCTGAGCCGGCGTGCTCTTCAAATAAAGACATGATTTCGTTACTTTGTTCTGTTTTTGGTTTGGCCATTTTTCTTTCCTCTTTAATTAATGGTTATTTAGTTATTTTCGTTCGTTGTCCTTTATACACAGAAAAGTCTTTCTGTATCTCCGGAGTGAACGCGGTGTCGCCACTTTCAATTCGTTCTTTTACGAACGCCTTAAGGGTGGATGGGTGTACGCTTTCTTTTTGTGAGGGTAGATGCCCTGTTTCTTGTAAAAGCTGTAGTGTTTCTTGTGCGAGGTCGTCTTCTCCTTTACCAAAACTAACGGATAGTTCGTTTTTGATAATGTCGCCGTGTCCGTTCTGTCTTAACCAATCGTGTGCGGCCTCTCTGTTTTTCACGTTGATTCTGGTGGAGTAAAAAGGCTCCACTGTAATTTTAGAGCCGTCTTGTAGGCGCAGTTCTTTCATGCCCAGTTGCTCTAGTTTTTGGGGAAGGTCTTCTTCTGAAATTTGTCTGTATTGGTCCCTTAGTTTGCGTAGTTTTTCTTCTGTGTTGCCAATTTCTCCGCCAATGCGAAGCATTTGGTCGATGGTTTGGCTCATTGTTGATAACTGTTTGTCGTCCAGTTTGGTAACCTTACGTTCGGCGGCCCTTTCAAAAAGGTCTACTATATTTTCGTTGTTCATTCGTTTTCCCTATATTCGTCACTTTGTTTATACGATTTCTGAGTAATCGTTCTTGTTAATACAGATGAATACTACGCTCATTTAAAGTTTTTGCAAGTTATTATAAATAACTAGACAGGTCTTTTATAAAATGATACGCTTCTCATACATAAAAGGTCTGAATGATGCCTATTTATGTACGGAGCATCCCCTTCATTGAGAAATGGTAACTGGGGGGTGCTCTACTAAATTTTAATTGCTAAAAGGAGCAAACCAATGACTGATAAATGCGAAATTGATGAACGAGAACACCACATAAGAATTAAGGTTGGTTGTATGGAGATATATGCGGAAAGCAATGATATGCACGACCTTATTACGGTTTCCCATGCGGAGAACAGTCCTCTTAGGTTTGAGGACCGAAAGATTGTGGACATTGCTAATGGAGAAATATTTGATCTAAGTAAGAATCTTAGCGTCGTGAGCAAGGAATTAATAAAAGACTTGACGGAGGAGAACCACAATGACTGATATTATATTAAAATCACTGGACCCTATCGTTGAAGAAGAGTTTTACAGCAAGGCTCACGAAGACTTTGAACGGTTCTCAAAAACACTGCATCGGTTAGCGATGCCAACAAAAGAAGAGTGCGAGGCGTTGACAAAACTAGGTAATACGGAGGGTTCTTACCACGAACGCTACGAGAGGGTGTTGACTGCCCAAGAAGAATCTTGGTTGAGAGAGTTTGGTGCGGTTTCTCCTCGGGAGGGTGTGTGATGAGTAAAGCACCTAATGGCGCAAGGGTTATCTACAATCAAAACGGTGGCGGAGTCGTGTATCTTGGTTGGGGAAGAGGAAGAATTGTTTTCAGTAAGAACGAAGAAACCGGGGAACTGTCTTGGCGTGATCCAAACAACTGCCCTGATCCCGATGTCCAGGACTTATTAATTAACAGAGCGAAGGCTGTTTACAAGGAGAGTAAAAATGATTGAATGGTTCCTTGGGTTGTTTCGGAAAGAAACGGTGGAAGAAAAGATTATTAAAGAGTTGAGAAAAGGAGGTTATCCGCCTTTCCACGACAAAGACAAACGGTTTTTTATGGGGAGAAAAAGATGAGTAACGATTACGTTGACTATGTTATGGAACTGATTTATGAAGACATTGATCGCGAGGACGAGAAGGGTTTGTTGGATAAGGAGATAACCCAGCTTTCGATCGAACACAATCTTCATGCCGATGACGACCGAGACGATATTAAAGTAAGGCTTGCAGAGGAACGGTTCGAGGAGAGTTTTCAATGATTAAAAGGCTATACAAAGCCCTTGTTGAGGCTTCTTTCGCCCTTCTTTCGGTGGCACTGTTGTTGTTTTTGGTTGGCGCTAGTTTGGTGCAAGGAAAATGATGCACCCAAACGAGCAACGCTTGAAGGAGTGGTCGGAGTACCTAAAGGAATCGGAAGACTCTGTACTGGTGGCGGACGGCTTTGAAGAGGCCTTCATGGGCGTGGTGTTTGAATGGGGGCCACCTCGAGCGGTTTACAGTTATGAGAAGTGTGTTGAGGTTCTGAGACGAGACATGAATTACGAAGAAGCAGTTGAGCACATGGAGTTTAATGTGGTCGGTGCGTATATGGGTGAGCAAACGCCGATCTTTTTTAGGGAGAACACTTAATGCTTGAAAATTATCCTTTTAAAACAACGCCTTACGAGCACCAAACAAAAAGTTTACAGCGGTCTTTGCACCGCCAGGAGTACGCTTACTTTCTGGAAATGGGGTTGGGCAAGTCCAAAGTATTGTTGGACAATACGGCAATTCTGTTTGATGAGGAAAAAATTAACGCTTTGGTGGTGGTCACGCCGAAAGGAAATCTCCGAAATTGGGATAAATTGGAGATCCCAAAACATTTGCCGGACCACATTAAGCGTAATGTTTTGGTGTGGCAACCGAACCATACGAAACAATGGCGACAAGCGTATAATAAAATGGTTAAGGAAGACTCCACTGGCACGCTGAACATTCTGACTGTTAATGTGGAAGCGTTTTCGAGCAAAAAAGGCTGTGTGTTTGTGGAAGAGTTCCTCAATACGCACGATTCTTTGATGGCGGTTGATGAAAGTACACTCATTAAAAACCCCAAAGCACAGCGGACCAAGAATTTATTGAAGTTGTCTACGTTGCCACGATACAAAAGAATCCTGACAGGGTTTCCTGTGACCAAGGCACCGTTGGATCTTTTCTCACAGTGCGCTTTTCTCAGTCCCAACCTTCTGGGGTTCAGCAGTTATTATGCGTTTCGCGCCAGGTATGCGGTGATTAAACAGCGACAACTGGGGCGCGGACGAAGTTTTCAAGAAATCGTGGACTTTCAACGTTTGGACGAATTGCAAGGCGCACTCAGTGATTTTTCTGTGCGCTACACCAAAGACGAGTGTCTTGATCTCCCTGATAAGGTGTATATGCGCCGAGAGATTGAGTTGAGTCCGGAACAGAAAGAAGCCTATCACACCATGAAAAAGGAGGCGTTGATGATTGTTGAGAACAATCTGTTTAGCACGCAAAGCGTTCTGACTCAGTTGATGCGCTTGCAACAGGTGGTCGCGGGCAGTTTAAAGGACGCCGGTGGAAACACTGTTTTATTGCCCAACAACCGAGTGAAAGAGGTTTTGGGTTTGTTGGAAGAGGTGCAACGCAAGGCTGTTCTGTTTGCTGTTTTTAGAACGGATATTGAAGAACTGGAACGGGCCATTGGCGAAAAATTTGGTCCTGAGAGTGTGGCTTCTTTCTATGGCGGCACTTCTGGGAAAGACAGACAGCGGATTTTGGAGGACTTTCAAGACACCGATCATCCCCTGCGCTTCTTTGTGTCCAACCCGCACACAGGAGGACGTGGACTGACGCTGACGGCGGCGGACACCATGATTTTTTACTCGAACAGCTACGATTTAGAGTTGCGCTTGCAAGCCGAGGACAGAATCCACAGAATCGGACAGGACAACCGCTGCACTTACGTGGATTTAGTCGTGCCTGGAACTGTGGACGAGAAAATTTTGGACGCACTGCGGAAAAAGGTGAAGATTAGTAATGAAGTATTGGGCGAGGTGAAGGAATGGATGTTGTAGAAAAAGAAGATATGGTCAACGAGCCACCGCATTACAAGAAAGGTAAGATGCAGGCGATTGATATTATTGAAGCGGGAATCGGGGACAAGGGATTTCCTGACTACCTGGTCGGGAACATTTTTAAGTATCTTTTGCGGTACAGGTTCAAGGGAAAACCAGTGGAGGATTTGAAAAAGGCCCGGTTTTACTTGGATAAACTGATTGCTAAAACATTAGATGAAAAAGAGTCCGTCTAATGTGTGTCTAAGCTAATATGGGAAACCCCTTATACCCTACTTTTCATCCAAACATTATATCTTAGATGGATTCCTAGCTTTTTCAGAGAAAATAACTATGAGGACGAACCAATGGTTTTCATCTAACAGCGTTAGTTACCCCTGAGAAATAACACCTATAGGGGTTTCAATGTTATATGGGCCGTCTAATGTTCATCTAACAATCTAAGGAAAAACAGGTGTTTTAGCGCAAAAGCCATAGTAAGAAACAAAGAAAACTATAAGCTGAGTCCCATAATCTAATGTTTTAGCCCTTATTTTTCAAGGGGTTTGTCCTATGGGAGACATCTTATGGGGCTTACTGTGGTGATTTATGGTAAGGTTTTCTTATGAAAAAAGTATCCGGAAACCCTAGTGGACAAAACACCAAACACTTGACGGACAAGCAAAAAAGGTTTGCGAGAGCCTTTGTCTATAATGATGGCACTAAAACCAAGACGGAGTGCGCTGTTGAGGCGGGGTATGGTGCTTCAAGCGCCCACGTTCGGGCCTCAGAACTAACAAACCCCAGAAAGTTTCCCATTGTTGTTCGCTACATACAAGAACTTCAAAACGAGGTGAATGAAAAGTATGAAGTAACTTTTTCAAGACACGTTAGAAAACTCGCTGACATAAGAGACCAGGCAATAGAAAAAGGCAACTTGACCGCCGCTGTTTCCGCTGAAGTGCAAAGAGGGCGTGCGGCTGGAATATATGTGGAACGAAAAGAAATCAGAACTGGGACGCTTGAGGCCCTGTCAGAAAAACAGCTCAGGGAAAAAATAGATGGCTTGCTTGCTGACTATAAACCCTTGATAGAAGCCGAAGAAGCTGTTTTTGAGGAAACAATATAAACTATCCTTTCCAAGACCACTCCTCTGTATCAGTTTTTTGCCAACCTCTACTAAGTAGTTCATCAGAAACAGAATAAACCAAGCGCATAGAGACATGATTCTGCGTTTTTAAACTTTCAAAAACCCGCAATAATTCAACATCAGTTAGTTCTATTGGGGTAAAAAAATCGTTTAGGTGGTTCACTTATCCTGCAAGGCCTTCATGTTTTGTGGTTCTTCAATGTCGTACTCATACCAAGTGAACGAAACACCAAGAGAATCCTCCAACTTGTTGGCGATTCTTGGCTGACTGTCTGATGGGCAATCTATACAAAGTCTGTAAGAACCCGAACTCGTTATTTCTACGGCTGTACCCACCCTTAGAAAAGGAAGAAGGTCGTGCATTTGGTTTTCATTGATGGCTGTTATTAATGTTGTTGCCTGTTTTACATCCAACCAGGCTTTTCTTCTAAGTCTTTTCATTTAACCGCTCCTGCTCTGCGTACTTTTCGTGTACGAAACCATAGTTTTTTCTAAAATAACTGAAAAGATTTTTGTACTCTTTTTGCCCGTGTTCGCGCCTTTCCTTACAGTTTGAATCATACAATCTTCTTACGAACAGCTTGAACCTATGGTCTTTTGAGTATCTAGGAGGACGGAAGTCTATTAACTTTCCATCCTTTATTTTAAATGATTTTTCCCACTCGTTCTTTCGCCATACTTTCGTCATTTCTTGTTCCTCCGTTGTAAATGATCGCTCAAATAACTCCATTTGTCCACTAACTGCTTGTTTTCGCTCATGTATTGTCATCATTCACCCCCTAAAACATCTTGATAGGCTTGTTTATCATCTTCAAACATATCAATGGTTCTATCTACTGCATTTAATATAGAAGTTTCTTCGTCAAACTCTCCTCTTCCATCATCATCTTCTAATTGAGATTCTATGTAGTTAAAAATTATTTCTAGGTTTTTTCTATTCAGTATCATCATTCACCCCCTTTGGCTTTATTAATTTTTTCAAGTAAGTTAGTTGTTTCCTCTATCTCGTCATAATCTTCGTAGTATGGCTCTCTAGCGTTTTCGACAAACTTTCGCAAGGACAAAAGCCTATCCCCAAGCGCAGTTGTTATAATCTTTTGTTCGTCTTCGTCAAACTCAATACTCATCACACCACCCCCAATTTTCTGTTTCGTTTGTAAACAACCCTTTCTTCTTTGGTGAG